>RCNB010000242.1_pt1 | contig 67377 bp, 55 predicted proteins | sample 2041321 | NCBI WGS metagenome assembly RCNB01 (sample SAMN09708232, study PRJNA481090) | Marine sediment metagenome, whole genome shotgun sequencing project. | reverse complement strand
ACACGAGATCATTTTATGGGGTTTTTTGACTTTATGACCGAAGATATTGCAATCGATTTAGGGACTGCAAATACTTTAATCATTCACAAGGGAAAAGTTGTTGTCGACAGTCCTTCAATAGTTGCAATGGACAGAACTACCAACAAAATTATTGCTATTGGAAAAAGGGCAAATCTGATGCAAGGAAAGACCCATGAAAATATTAAGACAATTCGACCTTTAAAGGATGGGGTAATTGCTGATTTTGAGGCTTCTGAGCAGATGATTCGTGAGTTCATCAAGAATATCCCAACTATTAAAAAACGTTTTTTCAGACCTTCCCTTAGAATGGTAATCTGTATTCCCTCAGGAATTACAGAAGTTGAAAAAAGGGCTGTAAGAGATTCAGCTGAACAAATGAATGCCAAAGATATCTATTTGATCTATGAACCTATGGCAGCTGCGATAGGTATCGGGATAGACATCATGCAACCCAAGGGAAACATGATTATAGATATAGGAGGTGGAACCACAGAGATTGCTGTTATCGCTTTAAGCGGAATTGTTTGCGACAAATCTGTAAAAGTAGCTGGAGATGTTTTTACCAGTGACATCGCTATGTACCTGAGAACCCAGCATAATCTATACATTGGTGAAGCCACAGCTGAAAAAATTAAAATCCAAATTGGGGCAGCAACTGAAGATCTTGATACTCCTCCGGATGATATTTCCATTCAGGGTCGTGACCTTCTTAGCGGAAAACCAAAACAGATTGAGCTTTCTTATCGTGAGATCGCCAAAGCGCTGGAAAAATCCATTCTTCGAATTGAGGATGCCGTTATGGAGACTTTGTCACAAACTCCTCCTGAATTGGCTGCTGACATTTACAATACCGGGATTTACCTGGCAGGTGGCGGTTCAATGCTAAGAGGATTAGACAAAAGGTTATCTCGCAAAACGGATCTTCCTGTATATGTTGCCGAGGATCCCCTAAGAGCAGTTGTAAGAGGAACCGGGATTGCTTTAAAGGATATTGAAAAATACAAAAGTGTTTTAATGAAATAGCCGCCTGACAAAATATTATGCAACAAATTATTTCATTCCTTTACAAGAATAAATTATTTATACTGTTTTTGTTGCTAGAAGTGTTTGCTGTTATTTTTACGATTCAAAGTCACTCATTTCACAAAAGTAAGTTCGTCAATTCAGCAAATTTCTTGTCTGGAGGCGTCTATAACAAGATCAATAATTTTAAGGAATTTTTACTTCTTAAAAAAGAAAACGAACGTCTTAACGAAGAAAACGTCTATCTGAAAAACCTCCTTAACTTTGAGGAAAAAGACAGTACTCAATATGATCTGACGGTTATTGACACTTTGAAATACAAACAAAAATACAAGTATACAGGAGCTAAAGTCATCAATAACAACTACAGAAAGAACAATAATTATTTGACGATTAATAGGGGCGCCAATCAAGGCTTACAATCAGATCTCGGAGTAATCAACGGCAGAGGGATCGTAGGAATTACCAAGAGTGTTTCGGGAAACTACGCCACGGTACTTTCCATCCTTAATGTAAACTCCAGAATTAACGCCAAATTACTCAAAAGTGATTATTACGGCAGCTTGAGCTGGGATAATAAAGATTACAATGTGGTTCAATTACTCGATTTACCGATTCAAGCGGCTATCTATAAAGGAGATACCGTGGTTACAGGAGGGAAGTCAACCATATTTCCGGAAGGAATTCCTATTGGAACGATTAGAGAATTTAAGACCCTCAATAATAAGTACGAATATATCGATATCTTACTTTTCAACGACATGAGTTCTATAGGCTACGTGCAGGTAATTAAGAACTTTGATAAGATGGAAATAACAAACCTGGAAGAAAAATCGACTAATGAATAGGGAGAATATAAATAGTGCCTTACTTTTTATAGGACTGATATTATTACAGATCATCGTACTTAATAATATCAATTTCCTGGGCTATATTAATCCGTATTTTTATATATTTTTCATCTTTCTATACCCGATCAGAAAAGATGATGCCTCAATATTAATTTTGAGTTTTTTTCTTGGACTGTTCATTGATATTTTTTCTGATTCCGGTGGAATCAACGCGGCAGCAACATTATTTATAGCCTTTGTGAGAATACCAATTCTCCAAAGCGTCATTGGCAAGAGAGAAATTGACTACGGAGCAATGACCATTTTTAAACTTACTTTTCCAAAAATGTTCCTGTATGTAGTTGTTCTTACATTCATCCATCATTTTATCGTTTTTGGCATGGAGTATTTTACATGGAGTAAATTCGGAATCATTTTGATCAACACAGTATTAACAAGTATTTTTACCATAATTTTAACCATGATTAGTTTTACCTTTGTCATGCGTAAAAGATAAAAGATGCCAAGGAAGTCATTATTATATTTTTTGATTCTATCGGTTGGAGTGATATTCATCGGCAGGCTGTTTTTTATACAGGTTGTTGAATCTAAATATCGTCAGAACCCTTTGAACAATTCGGCAGTTACGATAAAATTTGCCTACCCGGACAGAGGTTTTATTTATGACCGTAACGGTAAATTGCTTGTGGCCAACCAAAGTTCGTATGACATCATGATCATCCCAAAAGATGTTGAGCCCCTTGATACACTTGAGTTTTGCGATTTGCTTAAGATCTCAAAGGAAGATTTTTTAAAGAAATACCATAAAACCAAAAATTACTCCCCCAGGATTCCCTCTATTTTTGTTGGACAGCTCTCAAAAGAGGATTATGCTTTTTTACAGGAAAAAATGTACAAATACAAGGGCTTTTATATCCAAAAAAGATTCTTACGGCAGTATCCGGAGAATACAAGCGCCAATGTAGTTGGATATATCAGTGAGGTCAATGAAGGATTACTCAAAACCAACAAGTACTACCAATTGGGAGAATTAGTTGGTTATCAAGGTGTTGAAAAGCAATATGAAGAAGTGCTTAGAGGTCAAAAAGGCGTGAATTTTATTCAAAAGAACCGTTTTAACAAAGAAATTGGAGCTTATAAAGATGGTATCTATGATACGCTTCCCATTCCCGGAAAAGATATCACACTCACACTTGACATGGAGCTTCAAATGTATGCGGAAAAACTGATGACCAATAAAAGAGGTGGCATCGTGGCAATTGAACCTTCCACAGGAGAAATTTTGTCCTTGGTGTCTACACCGAGTTACGATCCCAAAATGCTGGTAGGACGCAAAAGAAGCAAAAATTCTTTCTTGCTTTTTAATGATACAATTAAAAAACCAATGCTTGACAGGGGTTTACAAGCTCAATATCCTCCAGGGTCTCCGTTTAAACTCATCAATGCGCTTATTGCATTGCAAGAAGAGGTTATTACCCCCAATACGGCTTTCACATGTTATCATGGCTATAAATATGGTCGTGGAGGATTTATGAAGTGCCATTGCGGTATTGTTGGGACTCCAATAAGTATGAATACCGGGATTTACCGTTCCTGTAACTCCTATTTTTCAAATGTATACAGGAAAACTATAGAAAAATACGATTCACCGGCCAAGGGAATGGATATATGGAGCAATCATGCAAAGAGTTTTGGATTGGGCAATTATCTGGGTTATGACCTTCCTTCAGGTCAAAAGGGTTTAATCCCTAATTCTGAAGTATACAACCGCTTCTATCCTAACCACCAGTGGAAAGCCATTACCACCATCTCTAATGCTATCGGCCAGGGAGAAGTGCTTACAACGCCTATACAATTGGCTAACATGACTGCCGCCATAGCAAACAGAGGTTATTACTTTACGCCACATATTCTGAAAAAAGTAGGAGATAGTATCAACGAAAATAAAAAATATACCACACCTAGATATACGACCATTGCTCCTCAACATTTCGATCCTGTAATTGAGGGGATGTTTAATGTGTTTGAACTCGGAACCGGAAGGGGCTCTAGAATAAAAGGCATTGAGATTTGTGGTAAAACAGGTACTTCCGAAAATTTTAAACGCATTAATGGCGAAAGGATTCAATTCACTGATCATTCAATATTTATTGCCTTTGCCCCTAAAGATGACCCCAAGATCGCCATTGCAGTTTTTGTTGAAAATGGTTATTGGGGATCAAGATGGGCCGCTCCTATTGCAAGTTTGATGATTGAAAAGTATATCAAGGGAGAAATAACAAGAGATTGGCTCGAAAAAAGGATGCTGGAAGGCAGTCTTGAAGAAGAATACAATAAACAAATTGAAATAGAGAACTACGTTGCGCAAAAGGAAGAGTAATATATTCAGAGGGGTTGACTTGCCCCTAATCATTATGTACCTCCTCTTTGTATTTCTGGGTTGGCTGAGTATCTATGCCGCGACCTATTCAGAAACAGAGTTCGAAGTATTTGACCTGACAACCAAATATGGAAAACAGATGATTTGGGTCCTGCTCAGTTTCGTAATCATCATTTTGATCTTGGCTATAGATAAGAAGTTCTATGAACAATTTTCGGGTATATTTTATTTGGTTTCCATCCTTTCGCTTGCCGGCCTCTTTATTTTTGGAAATAATATTAACGGAGCCACCTCCTGGTATAGTTTTGGGTCTTTCGGGATACAGCCTTCTGAATTTGCCAAGGCTGCAACAGCACTGGCAATTGCCAATTATCTTAATGAACGGAATCAGGACCTGCGAAAACTACCCAATCAACTCAGGGCTTTTGGAATTATCTTTTTGCCGGCACTATTGATCACATTTCAACCTGACCCCGGATCCGCCTTGGTATATGGCTCCTTAATTTTGGTTCTTTACCAATTTGGACTACCCTTATATTATCTTGTTATCGGCTTTTTGGCCTTAGTACTATTTGTGATCACGCTGTATTTTGGCTTACTGAATACAGTGATCATCGCCTTGGTAATTATTTCGATCCTGCTTGTTTATCTAGTGTATAAAAACAAAAAGTATCTCAGACACAACTGGCTTCGGTTTGTTGCCATCTACCTTGTAACCAGTATCTTTATATTAAGTGTTGACTATGTGTTCAATAATATTTTTGAGCAACGCCATCGAGATCGCTTCAACATACTTTTGGGTAAGGATGTAGATGATCAGGGAATTGGATATAATACAGCGCAGTCGGTAATCACTATAGGGTCAGGAGGTTTGAATGGAAAGGGGTTTTTACAAGGTGACCGCACCCAGGGAGACTTTGTTCCCGAACAACAAACAGATTATATTTTTAGCAGTGTTGGAGAAGAATGGGGCTTTTTAGGAAGCAGCTTCGTTATTATTTTATTCCTGACCTTTTTGATCAGATTACTTTATATCGCAGACCGGCAAAAATCAATTTTTAGCAAGGTATTTTCCTATGCTACTGTGGCCATATTCTTTTTCCATTTTACCATCAATATTGGCATGGTGATTGGATTGCTTCCAACCATTGGGATCCCACTTCCTTTCTTTAGCTATGGAGGATCTTCTTTATGGGGATTCACTGTGTTGCTATTTATTATGATCAGGCTTGATGCCGACAGGGTCTATGAATGGTAGGGACAATGATTCAATGATGTAATGATTCAATGATGCAATGATTCAATGATGTAATGATGCAATGATGTAATGATTCGATGATAGATTGGTTCTTTGAACTTTTATGGCGTAGATTTCTTCACTTTTATGCAAAAAAAAAAGCAACCCTTACGGATCGCTTACATCTTTTGACTTAGTTTCCTTTACAGGGAAGCTACGTACAATGTCAATTTTGAGTTGATATTAGCAGCTTTATTTTTGTGAATCACATTATTCTTAGCCAATTTATCAACCATAGAAATAACATTTGGCAACAAAGCCTCAGCGTCTTTCTTCTCCTCAACAGAATGCAAGTTTTTAATAGCATTACGAGCAGTTTTATGCTGGTGCTTGTTTCTTAAATGTTTCGACTCATTACTTCTAATTCTCTTCAACGCCGATTTATGATTTGCCATCTTTCTATAATTAAATTGTTATTTAAACAAATTCGTAGCCCGTAGGGGAGTCGAACCCCTCTTACCAGGATGAAAACCTGGCGTCCTAGCCGATAGACGAACGGGCCAGGAGTGTGCTTTTATTTATTAAAGCGAGTGCAAAATTAATACAAAATTTAAACTCTGCAAGTACTTTTTAATTTTTTTTTCTTTTTTTCAATACGCTTTTGCAAACAATACTCTTTTATGAGACGCTTTGCCGCTTAACACGCATGAACCCTCTTCTTCCTTCGCATCAAGAGGAATACATCTTATTGTCGCTTTTGTAAGGCTTTTTATTTTTTCTTCTGTTTCAGTAGAACCATCCCAATGAGCTGATACAAACCCTCCTTTATTGTTCAATATTTCCTTGAATTCATCAAAATCATCAACTTCGGTGATCAAATCATTTCTAAAATCAAGAGCCTTTTGAAACAAATTATCCTGAATTTCAACCAATAGAACTTCTATCCTACTTATCAGATCTTCCTGACTGATATTTTCTTTTTCAAGCGTATCTCTCCGGGCTAATTCAGCTGTATTGTTTTCAAGGTCTCTTGGGCCCATCGCCACTCTCAAGGGAACACCTTTCAATTCGTATTCTGCAAATTTCCAACCGGGTTTATAGGTAGTTCTGTTATCATATTTAACTGAAATTCCTTTAGTACGTAATTTCCTGGTCAATTCTTCAACGCGCTCATTTATCTTTTCCAATTGTTCCTCACTCCTATAAATAGGAACGATCACAACTTGTATAGGTGCCAGTTTTGGAGGCAGCACCAAACCCAAATCATCACTATGCGACATGACTAACGCACCCATTAATCGTGTTGAAACGCCCCAGGAGCTTGCCCATACATAGTCACGTTTTCCTTCTCTTGTTGTATATTTAACATCAAAGGCCTTTGCGAAATTCTGCCCCAGAAAATGGGAAGTTCCTGCCTGTAGAGCTTTTCCATCTTGCATCATGGCTTCAATCGTATAGGTATCCAATGCTCCTGCAAATCGTTCACTTTCTGTTTTTGTGCCCTTGATTACAGGCATCGCCATAAAATTTTCAGCAAATTCGGCATAAACACCTTGCATTTTTTGTGTTTCCTCTATAGCTTCTTCCTTTGTTTCATGAGCCGTATGTCCTTCCTGCCAAAGAAATTCTGCCGTTCTTAAAAATAAACGTGGGCGCATTTCCCAACGCATTACATTGGCCCACTGATTAATCAGTAATGGAAGGTCACGATAAGATTGAATCCACTTCCTGTATGAATCCCAAATAATTGTTTCTGAAGTAGGTCTTATAATCAGTTCTTCCTCCAGTTTAGCATTTTCATCAACTACAATACCCTTTCCATTCTCATCATTTTTTAGTCGATAATGTGTTACTACAGCACATTCTTTAGCAAAGCCATCAACATGACTAGCCTCTTTACTAAAATATGATTTGGGAATCAATAATGGAAAGTATGCATTCTCATGACCTGTCTCCTTAAACATTCTGTCTAACTCAGCTTGCATCTTCTCCCATATAGCATAACCATAAGGTTTAATTACCATCATTCCACGAACCCCGGAATTCTCCGCAAGGTCAGCTTTCATAACCAATTCATTGTACCATTTAGAATAATCTTCCGCTCTTTTAGTTAGTTTGTTACCCATGAAATATTCGTTTTAATACTAATTTGGCATAAATATTGTATTACTACTATTGAACTCGAAAAATAAGTTGCAAACTTAGTTTTTTTTTGCCTTACAACCATAAAAATAAGTGACTATGAAAAACATTACTCAATTTAAAAATATTCTTTTTAACACTATGATACTGGGAGCACTGGTAGTGATTTTATCTGCCTGTAGTTCTTCCAAACAAGCCTATAATGATGGCGATGGTATTTATGGAGCCTCTCAACCCAAAGACGAAGTGGTGATGGTAAGAGACACAAGGACTGATTATTATCAAAATTATTTTTCAGGTGAAAAAGACAATTCCGAAGAAATTTTTACAGACATCGACGCCTATGAGGGAGATTATGATACAGACACCGTTTATGTTGAGAATCAATATGTTGGAAATCCTCCATGGGAACAAACAAGCTCTGGTGTAAGCATCAGTTTTAATGTTGGCATAGGTGGTGGTTATGGCTGGGGCGGAGGCTGTTACGGATGGGGTGGCTATTATGGATGGGGTTATCCTTGTTACAGTTATGGCTATGGATGGGGTTATCCAAGTTATGGATATGGCTGGGGTTACCCAGGTTATGGATGGGGTTATCCAGGTTATGGATACGGTTACCCAGGTTATGGATACGGTTATCCAGGTTATGGATATGGAGGATACTATGGACCGTCGACTTACGGAAAACGCTACGCTAATAACACAAGGGGAATGAACACAAGTAGAATGAATACTAGAGGCGTAAATAGAACAGATTCGTACAATACTAGATCTAATAGGTCTAGCAGTAGAAACGTTGCCTCCAACTATTCAAGAAGCGCAAGAGGTCGCAGTAGTGCCAATCAGAGTGGAAGAGCATCTTCTAATCGTTCGAGCTACAGCAATACCAATGGCCGATCAAGTACTAGAAACAGCTCACGAAATAACAATTCGAGCAGCTATAAAAGATCTTCCTCTAATTCGGGTAGATCCTATTCACCAAGCAGTAGAGGTAGTTCTTCAGGAACAAGAAGCGGTTCTTCAGGAACAAGAAGTGGCTCCTCAGGCATGAGAAGCGGCTCTTCAGGAATGAGGAGTGGATCTTCAGGAATGAGAAGCAGTTCAGGTAGAAGACAAATGTCTTATAACAGTATTGATCAGAATGGAACGTCATCGAACAGAACCTTTGTAAAAAGTGCTCAGCAATTTGATAAAAAAGTTGCCGGGAACAGAGTTTCCTATGCCAATTCAAGAAGTAACGGGAATATTCAACGTTATGAAAAATATGTTCCATCGGCAACAGCCAGAAATAACTATAGTTCTTCCGCAAGGAGCAACAATGGTTCTGGAAGATCAAATTCCAGCAGTGTAAAAAGTTCAAGCAACTCAAGGAAGTCTACTTCCAGTAGCAACGCTAGGAAGTCTACTTCCAGCAGCAGCTCCAGAAGTGCTTCCAGACCTTCTTCTAGTCGAAGTTATAAGCCAGCATCAACAGGAAGTCGAAGCTCTTCAGTTTCAAGAAGCTCATCAACCCGAAGATAATTTAAAAAAAATTACTATGAATCATAAGATACCTTTGGTTATATTATACCTATGCAGTTTTGCGATTACTGCACAATCATTAAGTTACGTTGACCAGGCGGTTTTATTCTCATCTGAAAGCAATTTCGGAACCGCAAGATATGTTGGAATGAGCGGCGCCTTTGGTGCCCTTGGTAATGACATGGCTGCAGTTGATATAAACCCTGCCGGTTTAGCCGTTTACAATGCCGGTGAATTTTCTACAACTTTTACTTACAGGGATACCGATATCAATACAACTTTTTACGGAACGAATACTTTTAATAACGATGACTACTTCAAATTTTCTCAAATCGGAGGCTTGAATGTTTGGAATAGTTTTGGTAATCCAGACATTTATAAGTTTGCCTTTGGGTTTAATTATAGTGTCGTGAATGATTACAATAACAATTACGTTATTCAGGGCAACAGCGGAATTCCAGAATATCCTGATGATCCGGATTTTAATTTTGATGACGATCCTGATAATGATATCAATTATACCAATGTTGATGACCAATATTTTTACAATTACACCGCAGGTATCAATGATAAGTTTAATTTCAGTTTTGCCACTCTTTACAAGGAAATTCTCTACATGGGTGCTTCCATGGCTTTTCATCATATAGATTTTTACCAAAACACAGTATTTGAGGAAAGTAGTAATGATGGCACGGGTAATACAATGGACGTGAGAAATGTTGATTATTTATCGACCTACGCAAATGGGTTTAATTTTGGCCTGGGTATTATCGTAATACCTACCGACGGACTTCGCTTAGGTGCTTCTTATCAATCACCGATATGGTATAATCTTTCTGAAAGGTTTGAACAAAGACGCAGCTATGTGTTTAATGGTGAATTAGATCCTAATCCTGATTATCCATTACCAAACTATTATGATTACAAGCTAACAACAGCAGGTAAATTTACAGGAAGTATAGCTTATGTATTCGCACAGTATGGACTTATTAGTTTTGACTATATCTACCAAGGTTATAAAAGCACTAAATTAAAACCTTCAAGCAATTTTATCGATGAAAACACCGATCTTAATGCCGGCTTAAGGAATACGAATTCATTTAAAATAGGAACTGAATGGAAATACAATATATTTAGCTTCAGAGGAGGGTACAGAATTATACAGACACCCTATGTTGATTCTTCAAATGAATACGATACAAAGGGCTATTCTTTTGGGCTTGGAATAAAATTTTCAAGACGTTTTGGGATGGATTTTGCCTACGACAATTCATCGTATCAGGACCAGTATCGATTTATGAGTGCAGAGGGTGTTAATCCAGCACAATTAGACATCACAAATAATCGGTTTACTTCTTCTTTAGTTGTATCTTTTTAAAAAATGAAAAGTTCATGATAAAGGCCCTGTTTGTGCAAGCGAACAGGGCCTGTTTTTTAATAGGTGGCCATCTTTCTTTAACATGGCGTAAAATAATTGTGATACTTAGCTTTGTTTAAGTATTTTTACCTTTTAAACAAATATTAATTCTATGAAGAAAAATGATCTTGAAGCCAGAGAAAAGGCTCAGGAATCTAGGGAAGATGATGTAGATATTATACAACTTTTTGCCCTGATCGGAAAAGGGATTACAAATCTTATCAATTTTATAGTATTTCTTTTTCAAACTGTTTTTGGCTGGTTTCTCCTGTTTTTACTTTTTATCAGAGCTAATTTCAATAAAATGATCATTGCGGCATTGGTTGGCGGAAGCCTGGGCGCTATCTATCAATATGCCATAAAGGAAGTACAATATGAATCGTCAATGACTGTTGAACCTAATTTTGGTTCTGCCTTACAATTGTATAAAAATATCGACTATTATCTGAGTCTTGTAAATCAGGATGATTTTGAAAGACTGGCTTCCAGTCTGAATATTACCAAGGAAGAAGCAGAAAGTATTTCATGGATTGAAGTTCAACCCCATTCAAGTGAAAACCAGGTATTGCTTTCCTATAAAAATTTTATAGCCGAACTTGATAGCAACGCAGTAAAACATGTGAATTATAAGACTTTTACCGCAGAACAAGCCATAGAATCCTTTAAATATCATATTGTAACGATCATCGCAAAAGACAAGTATATCTTTGAAAAACTTGAGTCGCCCATCATTAATTCCATCATCAGCAATAGCTATTATGATAAGATCAAAAATACGGCATATGCCAATTTGATCAGCAAAAAATCGGCCCTTGAAAGCTCAATGATAGAGCTTGATTCCTTGAGAATATTATATAAGAAGGTACTATTGGCCGAAAGCAAAAAAGAAAGCGGTGGTACCAACATTTTTATGTCAGAAACAGGAAATAGCAGCAAGGAAGTTGATGTATTTGACAAATATATGGTGATGAATGAGGAACTTATTGAAGTAAATAAAAAGTTGACTGCCGAAAATCAAGTAGTGAATGTTGTATCAAGTTTCAGCTTGATAGGAATGGAAGTCAAAACCTGGTATAAGAATTTTGCTGTAATTGGATGTATTGGAGGTTTTGCCTTAATGTTTCTTTTAATCAGCTTTAGAAAATTGGATCAACTTTTGGTAACATATAAAAATCAACGATCAAATCAATAATCCAGTGCTCCTTTCTGTAATTACTATAATTGCAGATTAGTATCATCATTACTTTTTTAAGTGAAATTATTGAATTTAACAAACCTTAGCAGCGACGGAAAATTAGTATTTAAAAATTTTTCCTACCTCTCCCTTCTTAGGGCTTTTAACGTCCTAAGCCAGTATTTGCTTGTTTCCTTTCTAGTGAGAACTTTAGGTACTGAAACCTATGGTGTTTTTGTTTGGGCCTTTTCCATTATTCAATATCTCATCATCATTATCAACTTTGGATTCAATACATATGCCGCAAAATATGTAGCAGAAAAAAAAGATGATCAATTTGAACTTAACAGAATATTTTCTGCCATTATGGCAATAAAACTATCACTCTTTATCTTAATAGCATTTCTTTTCTTTTTGAGCATTCATTTTATCGAGACGTTCAATTCGAACAAAAGTCTTTTCCTAATTCTTCTCGGATTTGGCCTCGGGGAAGCGCTTTTCCCCATCTGGTTATTTCAGGGCAAGGAAAAACTGGACATTCCTACAAAGATCGTATTCAGTTTTAAATTTCTGCTGGTTGGCCTTACTTTTCTTTTGATCAGCAGCCCTCATCATCTCTTACGTTACGCACTATTATTAAGCGGCAGTCAGTTATTGATAGGTATTGCAGGGTTTTATACAGCACTGAATAAATTGAATATTAGCCTTGTTAGGACCACCTCAAACTATATCTGGGAAAAGATGAAAGAAGGGTTTATGTTTTTTGTTGGATCACTTTTTAGCAGGACCTTCAATTTGGCTGTAATTTTTTTGGTGGGTATTTGGTTTGCCATGGAAGACGTAGCTAGTTTTGACATCTCCTTTAAAATCATTGCTGCCTTCCAACTACCTTTTGAAACTCTTTCAATGGTTCTGTTTCCCACTATTTCAAGAACAAAGGATTTAAAAATGAATGAACGATTCATATTTCTGGCTACTGCTTTTTCTTTGTTACTCTGGGGGTTTACTTATTGGCAATCAGATTTGCTACTGACTATTATGGGTGGGAAGGAATTACTGATTTACAGTTCTTTACTAAGAAATTTAAGCATTTTAATTCCAATCGTTAGCCTTACTTATTTTTTAGGAACCAATACCCTGGTTGCGTTTGGTTACCAAAGAGAATTTAATTTAAGCATCATTATACCGTCAATATTATATATCTTGACTCTCCTATGTCTGTGGATTCTGGAATTGATGTCTATTGAAACGATACTATATTCAAGAATCATGGTCGACGCCTTAGTCATGGTCTATAGATTAATCATTGCCTATAAGTATAAATTGATATTTAGCTCCAGATGAAATTGATTCCGAAAAAATATCATGCATCTGACATTGTTACTCTTGGCCTGTTTATTATTTTGCCATTCTGGACGGTTCCTTTAGCCATTTTTCAACTATTTAAAACAAGACGTGCTTTCTATGCCGTATTAATCTCGGTATTCTTTGGATTAACGGCTTCCCTATTGGCACCAACCGGTGATCTTTACAGATTATATGTTATTTATTTTGATTTCCAGGATAGCAACTTTCAAGACTTTCTCAATTTTATACAAGTTAAACCTGATTTTTTATTTTATTTACTGCTATACACTTTTGCCAAATTGGGATTATCCATTCGGTTCATCATTTTCGGCATTGTGTTCTCTTATTTCCATTTGTCTTTTAAACTTCTTTCGAAACAAATAAGTGCTGTAAGTGTCGGCGTAATCATTCTTTTTGTAATGCAGTTCGATTTTTTACTTCAAGGACTTTTTCTTAGATTTCCCTTGGCCATGCTCATTGTTATTTATGCCTTTTTGAGAAATTTAGAAGGAAGAAAATATGCGCTCATATGGCTTGTTGTGGCCTCAATGGTTCATTTTGCTGCACTTGTTACGATTCCGCTATATTTTTTATCGAGGATGAGGCTTAAAAAATTAAATTACCTGCTTTTAATATCTCTTTTTGTGATGCCTTTTGGCAGCTATATCTTTATTTTTTTAAGCACCCATTTACTTGAATATTTCCCAGAAATCCCTCTTAAATTAAAAATTGAAAGTTACTTCCTCGGCTATTGGGCCCTTGAATACTTTGATGACAGAACCTGGAAAGCCCTATTTCAATTTTATACCGAAAGACTGCTGTATATTGTTGTACTTCTTTATTTTGTTCTTACCAAGAACATAAATAAATACCGGCTTCAGGTAATTCCCTTTTTAATATTGATCAATATATTGTTTTCGTTTCCCAATTTGTTTAGCAGGTATTCCACGCTAGCCATTTTTTTTGGATTATATACTATGATTGTAGAACAACGCAAAAGCGGTATCTCACGTTTTATTCAATTAGGATTGATCATCCTTATTCCTTTAGTATTTGGTATAAGAATAGTCGCACAGCAAAAGAACATCAGAGCAGGGTACATTCCAAAGGTCTTGTATACAAATGTCGTGTCCTTATCATTTAAAAAATATGACAAACAATGGATTCAAAAAAATATTGATAAAGACACTGCCAGGCCAAAAAACATTGAGTCATTATGAAACCGGAGTCCGTTTTTAAATATTTGTTCGTCTTACTTCTTCCTTCAGTTTTGATTTCATTCGCGGCAAATTCTGTCTTTTTTGTACTTCTCTCACTCATTGCTTTCTCCCAGCTTAAATCAAACTATTCCCAGGTCTTTTTTAGGAAGTTAATTTGGTTTTCAACATTCATCATAAGTATTTTACTGGCCTTGATTCTTGATGTATACAATCAACATGGATTTGAAACCCGGCACTTGATAAAAAGGTTGGCATTTGTACTTATGCCCTTCATCGTATTTTATTCAAAAAAGAATCATCAAATCCTGGCATTAAAAGTGCTCGTTTACTTTATGAGTGCATTAAGCTTTTTACTCATCATCATCGGATTGATCAGATCATGGTTAAATAAAGGTAAAATTGTTTATGGTAATTGGGACAGCGAAACAACTGAGGCGTTTTATGCTAATGATATGCTTCTGAACTGGGGAGAACTAAGTTATAAAAGGATCTTTCTTTTCTTGGATATGCACCCTACTTATTACGCTTTTTTTTCGGCAGTTGTGTTACTGATCATTCTGTTTACGCCATATATAAAGCTTCGGAAATGGCAAGGTTTCACTTTGGTATTACTCCATACGTCCATGATCTTATTGATAAGTTCCAAGGCGGGTATTATTTCTTTGTTGTTGATCACGGGGATTGAATTCTTCAAGGCAAAAAACCCGAAACATATGATTCTCGGGGTATTGGTTTTGTCTTTAATTATCATCACCGCCCTTAGCATACCATCCACACAGTTAAGAATTGAAAGAGCTTATCAATCAGTTGTTTTAAAAGATACCTCTGCAACAAAAAGCAGTTCACTTGGCAGACTTGAACTTTGGAATTCAATCAATGATTTCAGTACCAAAGAATTGATTATAGGTTCTGGTATACAAACCTCTCGAGCCAAGGTCAAAGAACTCACAGGTAAGGATAAAAATATGCATAATCAATTCCTGCAAGCCATTGTAAGTTCTGGCATTATAGGGCTTTTACTACTAATTTGCTTTTTGGCCCTGCCCTATTCTCACAGTAAAAATCTATTTACATATTCATTTATTGCCTTGCTTTTTTTAAACTTATTCCTGGAAAATATGTTAGATCGTGTTTGGGGAATTATGCTTGTATCATTCTTTTATAGTCTGTTTATATTTGGAGATAAATCATTGTTCAATAAAGAACATTATCATGTATAATAGATTCGTACATGAAGTATTTATTCTTTAGATCAGGCTTAATCAACTACCTTTATGCATAGAAAAAAACAAAGCCAAAGAAAATCGAATTGCGTCATATGAAAAAGATCAAAATTCTTTATCTGGTTTCTACACTTAAAAAATGTGGTCCGATAAATATTTTATACGGCATAATAAAGGGCTTAGACCATAACTTATTTGATATTTCAATACTCTGCCTTTCTAGTGAAAAACAGGGCTCCATGAAAACACAATTTGAAAAGCTTGGTTGCAATCTTACCAACCTTAAAAATACAAGGTTAAAGGGTGCCTTAAAAAACAAAGAAGCGGTCAAAAAAATTGTTACTTCCAACGATGTAGACATTGTGCATTCTCATGGATTAAGAGCTGATCTGATTAATGCTGATTTAAAGGGTGTTTGCAGATTTACGACCATGCACAATTTTCCTGGAGAAGACTATATTCTTCAATATGGAAAAATCAAGGGATCTATCATGGCAAAAAAACATACGAAAGCGATCTCCAATATTGAGAATCGTGTTGCCTGTTCCAAATATATCGGTGAAAAATTTTCAAACTCTTATAATCTAGATAGCTGTTGTATCCAAAATGGAATCGTCACCAGCTTGTTCCAAAATAAGCTCAAGAAACCAAAAACTGATCTTAGAAAAGAATTGGATTTACCATTGGACAAAAAAATATTTTTAGTAAGTGGTTCCTTGATCAAAAGGAAAGCCCCTGAAATCATCTTAGAGGCCTTTAAACAACTAAATGATAAGGAGGCCATTCTAGTTCTGATAGGAACAGGAAAGCTCGAAAATAGATTAAAATCAAAGTACACGAGTAAAAACATAATTTTCAAAGGGCTTGTTAACAACGTATCTGATTATCTTAATGCCAGTGACTATTTCTTGTCAGCCTCAAGTTCAGAAGGGCTCCCTAATTCGGTTCTTGAAGCCATGTGCTCCGGATTGCCTGTTCTCTTGTCTGATATTGATTCACACAAAGAAATAGTTGGTGATGCATATCCCTTTTTTTTCAACACTATACGTGTTTCAGAATTGAAGGAAAAAATGTCCCTGTTATTAAAAGGGAACGATAAATCCATAAAAAAGTCGAATGCCGAATTGATCATATCAAATTTTAATGCTGAAGATATGGCAAATAAATATCAAAAAAAATACCTCGATCAATGTCAGAATTCGGAAAAATAGAAAAACATATTGCTTCTCTGTTGGTTCGTCACCCTGGAATCAAAAATCGTTTGAAACTGGTCTACCAGAAAATCAACCATGTTATTTACAAGAAACCTTATACCTTTAAAATAGCTGAAGGCGTCATCTTGAAAAAACTATCAGAAAAAAAATCCCATGGTGATTTCTGGGGTTATTACGATAGCTCTCCCATGATGGAGGAAAACTACCTGACGCATTCATTTAACCATACTATTGAACATAAAAATCCATCTGCTACGCATATAGACATATTGGTTAATGGCAGTAAGGTTTCAGAAACCAATGCTTGGAACTGGCAACAGGGGTCAAGACTTTTTTGGATTGATCCAGATACGATCGTTCATAATGTCTATGATAATGGTTCCTATAAAAGCAAAATTTTGTACTTAAAAAGTGGGAAACATCACCTTATTGACACTCCAATTTATGCTTATCACCGTGGGAGAAAGCTCGCTTTAGGGCTTAATTTTAAAAGACTAGGTCATCTGGATCCGGCTTATGGTTATTTTGCACATACTATGGATAATGGATATGAATTTGACGATAAAGAAGACGGAATATTCAATATTGATCTGGATAAAAATCAAAAAGAACTGATCGTCTCTTTTGAATCACTAAAGCGGTTGCATGAAAAACCAAACATGCATGGGGCTGTGCACAGTGTCAATCACATTCAGATTTCCCCCTTTGCAAGTCGTTTTATGTTTCTTCATCGATGGTATCTCGGCAATGGTCAAAAATTTAGCAGATTGATCACAGCGGATCTCGATGGTTCTAATTTGCATATCTTGTCGGATGATGGGATGGTATCTCATTGCAATTGGAAAAATGATAAAGAAGTTGTAGGCTGGATGCATAAAAACAAGTTGGGTAACGGATATTATTCACATAAAGATCAAACAAATAAATTTGAACAGGTTGGAACTGATTTCCTCAAGGAGGATGGCCATCCGGGTTTTAGTTCATGTGGCAGATATATGATTACCGACACGTATCCCGACAGGGCAAGAATGAGCCATTTATTACTGTTTAATCTAATTGATAAAAAACTTACTTTACTAGGATCTTTTTACACTCCTTTACGATACAATAATGATAACAGATGTGATCTGCATCCAAGGTTTTCAGATGAAGGAAACATTACCATTGATACGGTTTATGAAGGTGTCAGACATCAAGTCCAACTGGATATTTCAAAAATATTATGAAGAAAGTATCTGTCATCATGTCTGTCTATAACAGCGAAAAATTCCTGAAACTGGCTTTGGACAGTGTGCTGCAACAAAGCTATAGTGATTTTGAATTAATCCTTATTGATGATGGTTCTCAAGATGCTACTAAGAAAATAATTGAATCATATGCATCAGCAGACTCCAGAATCATCCCTGTTTTTAATCAGAAAAATCTTGGCCTCACTGTGAACCTCAATAAGGCCATCAAGCTATCACAGGGGAGCTACATCGCACGAATGGATGCTGATGACATAGCATTACCAAAGAGGTTTGAAAGGCAAATTGAATATCTTGATACACATCCGGGCATTGATCTTATTGGCTCAGCAGCCATAGATGTTGATGAAAACGGAATCGAGTTACAATTGAGAAAATCGCCTAAAAACCATGAGGAGATTATAAATCTTTTACCAAAGGCCAATCCTATAATACATTCTACTGTACTATTCAGGAAAGATCGCTTTGCTGAGATCGGATTCTATAATGAGTCCTATCGCACTACTCAAGACTATGAAATGTGGTTTAGGGCAGCGGGTAAAGGATTGAAATTCCATAATCTTCAAGAGGTTTTGCTAAAGTACAGAATGGACAATAATTACCACAAAAGAAAATCATTAAAATACCGTCTGTATGATTGCAAACTCAGGCTACAGGGCTTCAAACACATTGATCTACCTATTTATAAATACTACTATGCCTTGATTCCGATCATACTTGGTATTCTTCCTGAAAGATTATATGTTTCGATCAAAAAATTAGACCCCCGGGTAAATGATTTAGATTGATTTCGGTTGAAATTAAGTTTATCTTTGTCTGAAAATTAACCAACTTGAATTCAATTACAGAGATCCGACAAGTTAGCAAAAGAAGCAACTTCTTTCCAAAGTTCGGACTGTGGCATAAAAAAATACTACTGGCATTTGTAGATTTGACATTTCTGGTATTTTTCCTTTTTTATTACCATCGAGGGATCTCCATAGATCTGGAATTTTATGATTTTATTCAATTGCATACGTTAAACATCTTATTTGGAGTTGGCGTTTTTTGGGTGCTTACGATCATTTTTAATTTTTATGATCTTGACTATGTCAATAAAACACGAAAAGTACTTCCTCTGGCATTTTTTATTGGCATCATCTTCACCCTCAGCTATATTTTCACCTCGGCCCTTGTTCCTGACATCAAAGTAACTAAGGCCAGTGGGTTGATTTTTGTTTTTGGGTTTACTTTATTGCTTATTATTTGGCGCGTGTTTTATGCATCCGTTATTCATACCAATGTTTTTGTAAAAAACTGTATCCTGCTCACCTCCGAAAAAGACAACAAAAAATTGATTGCTCAAATCAAAAGATCCATCGAAGGAAAGGGTTTTGAGCACGGTCTTAAAATACTGCGCATTTATGGTGTATCTGAAGAGGTGAAACAAATTGACAGGCTCTCAAGAGCTATTGAGCGAATGACCTCAAAAAAACTGGTTGATACCATTATCATAATGGACCAAGATCAGGAAGCCATTTCAAATTCGCTGAATACAACTTTGGTTAAAGCCCTGGGAAGTGGAATCCAGGTGATCACCTATTTTAAACTTTATGAAGAGGTCAAGGAAGCACTGCCTATTCAATTTGCCGGAAATCAATTTTACAGCATTCTTCCGATTTCCAAATACAACCATAATTACCTTTATCTATTATGGCACAAACTTGTCGATATTCTTGCCTCAATACTGGGGCTTTTAATAATGATTTTTCTTACTCCAATCATTCTGTTGATGAACTTACTTTTTAATAAAGGGCCACTTTTTTACAAGCAGTACAGAGTGGGAAAAGGAGGCAAAGAAATTCAAATTACGAAGTTCCGATCAATGATCGTCGAGGCAGAAAAACATGGAGCAAAAATGTCTGAAAAAGGAGATTTGAGAGTGACCAGTTTTGGAAAAATTTTGCGGAAAATGCGCATAGACGAACTTCCTCAATTCTGGTCCGTTCTAAAAGGAGAAATGAGTTTTATCGGGCCAAGGCCGGAAAGGAAAGTATTTATTGAAAAACTTAGCAAAAGTATTCCTCTTTACGATTCAAGACATTTAATAAAACCAGGAATCACAGGTTGGGCACAAGTCAAATACGAATACGGGGAAAACATAGAAGATTCGTGTAAAAAACTTGAATATGATCTGTATTATATTAAGAACAGGTCGGTAACTCTTGACATTAGAATCATCTTTAAAACCATCAATACAATCGCTTTTTATAAAGGTCGTTAATGAAAAATCAGAACAAATTAATATGATGTTTTTACATGAACATCCCTACCCTCCCTTTATCCCAGACTCAGCAACTAAACTGATCGTAGGAACAATTCCTCCACCTAGATTCTCTTCCGGCAGCCTTTTTAAGGAGGATGTAGACTTTTGTTATGGCAGCAAGTATGGTTTGCTTTGGCCTATTTTAAATAAGATATTTGATCTCAATCTCATTTATGAAAATACCCAGGAAGCCATTAATCAAAGAAAATCATTTTTACTCAAAAATCGTATTGGCATATGCGACATGGTTGAGACTTGTCAAAGAGAAAAGATGGATGCCTCTGACCTCGGTATGCAAGACATTAAATTAAGAAATCTGATAGACTATATTGACCGAAATATAGAAATATCGACCCTTCTTTTTATGGGTGGAAACAGTAAAAACGGTCCTGAGTATTTGTTTAGATCACTTATTCGCTCTCATCAATACAATTTAATACCGGTTTCAACCGATCGCCCTAAGATTCATGAATTCATTCTTGGTGAACGAAAAATCAAAACAATCTCTTTAATTTCACCATCCAGTGCAGCCAATCGTTCCATTGGCGGCGATCCCTATTACAAACTTCAAAAACAACAAAATCCAAAATACACAACGCTAGATTTTAGAATAGAACAGTATAGAAACTTTTTTAGGTGACTGATTTTTTTTGTATTTTAGATTGCCTAAAAAACCCATTGAAAAAAACCAGCAGCATACAAAGAATTACGATTGCACTGCTTATAGGCTATGTGTTCTGGGAAATAGGCATATGGATTTGGGCTAGAAAAATACCTTCCAGTGATCCTATTATAAGAGTTGATCTTTTTTTTATTTATCCTCTTTTATTCGTCTTACTATTAATTTCAGCATACCAATATATAAAACCCCACTAAACGTTTAACAATGAAATTATTTCTATCCCTTCTACTTTGCGTTTTATTCTTATCGGCTTGTAAGCAAGATAAATCAATTCCAACATCCGATCAGGAACCATCAACAAAGAAAATAATACCACAGGAGCAAAAAGTATCAGATACTATTGAGCCCGCGATTTTTAAAACTTCAACAGGTAAATCCTTACAGCTTTTTACTGATCATAAAAGTAGCAGTCTCAATGATTTGAAAATAATCGCTTTGGACTTTCCGAACAGCAAAGATACTTTCAATATAACCGATAGCGACCCATTGGAGCATACATGGATCAAAGACCTTGACGAAAATGGCTATGACGAACTCTACTTGGTAACCACCTCTTCAGGGTCAGGGTCCTATTCAACGATTTACGGGTTTGCCTCTAATCAGGATTTGAGTATGACCCCCATAAATGTTCATGAGATTTCTCAAAAAGATCTGCTCCCGGAAGGAGCCTATTATGGATACATGGGACACGATTCCATATATATAAAAAACAACAGAATCTATCGAAAATATCCTGTTTATAAAGAAGGAGATGCCAATTGCTGCCCAAGCGGAGGAGATAAAACACTAAGCTATTATCTGAAAGCCGGAGAAGCTTCCTGGATATTAGCAATTGAAAATTAATCACCCTCAAATTTGACAGAATTGTGTCTTTGTACAAAATTTGAACTATGAAAAAATCATTTCTATTATGTTGCCTATTTGTAACTACGGCCTTACTGTCTCAGGAAAACATTTCGGATACTGAACTTGAACTAATCCAGCTTAGTCTCCAAAAAAGTTATTCATTGAAAAATGCGAACAATGATCTTATGATCGATAGTATAGAAACCAGAGCAATCAAGCAGAATTTTATACCTACACTAAGTATGAATGGAGGCTATGCCTATGGATCAGCAAATATTAACGCCGATATCCCAACATTTCAATTACCTATTTCAGGAACCGAAATTTTTGATGGGGAATCTCAGTTTGATGCGAAGGGTCATTTTTTCAATGCGAACTTGACTGCTAATGCACTGCTGTTTTCAGGTCTACAGGTTAATTATGGATCAAAGGCAAGTAAGGAAAAGATCAAAGCAAAAAACTTTCTTTTAGAAAGTGAAAAAGCCAAAATCATAAAAGATGTCATAGACACTTTTGACAAGATCGAACTTCTTGAACGATCCAGAATTGTTTTAGTTGAAAGTGAAAAACGTCTTTCAAAAGAGAAAATAAAAGTCAAAGCAGCCATAGAAAATGGATTAGCCACCCCATTTGAACGAGAAAAGATTTCAGGTGCCGAACTCAATTTGGCTTCTCAGAAAATGCAACTGGAAGGAAATCTTCGTTTGCTGCAGCTTAAACTTTCGCTACTCACCGGCATAAACATAGGTCAAATTGAACAATATGATTTTCAATTGAAACCCTGGCTTTTTAAACAAAACGATCAGTCATATTCAAACCGCCCTGAATTAGAGGCTTTAAGAGCTAGTATTGAGGCGTATGAATACAAACTAAAAATGAATAAAAATCATTTCTTGCCTAAAATAGCTGCCTTTGCCACCCTTAGTTATTTCAATTTGTTTAACTCCCAAATAAAAACACCTTATGAGACCCCCATATCCGAACAACCCATTAATTTGGATCTTAACTACTTCGAAGGTTTTCCAGCCTATCTTGTAGGCATCGGATTTGAATGGGAAATTTTTAATGGACTCAAAAGCAATAATGAAATTCAAAAGACTTCCATAGAGAAAAATATGGCAGAGAATAAGAAAAATGATGCCGAAGAGAAATTAAAACTATTTGAAGAAAAAGTCAAAATAGAATTTGAAGTCAAAAATCAACAAATTCTTTTAAAAGAGAAAGAAACGGAAGTTGCATCTAATGCACTACGCCTCGCCATAGCAAGCTATCGGGAAGGGCTTATCAGTGTATCCGAAAGGTTAGAGGCAGAAACCGACTACCAGGAAGCAGTCTTAGAGTATTATAAAATGATCGTACTTCAGCGACAAGCAGCTCTCGAACTCCTTATAGCTTCGGGAAGTTTAAACTTGAATAACCTCAATAATTGATTTAAAATGAAAAAAAAGACCCAATTGATCGTCTTGCTGGTTCCAGTACTTATAATTTTAACGGGCATCATTATTTTAATGATCTTAAAACCGGACCCGGGTAAAAACCGAGTATTTGTAGGCCTGTTTGAAACAACCCAGATAAGGGTAGCCTCAGAGATACCTGGAAGGATCGACAGTATTTTCGTCCGTTTAGGAGAATCTGTTGAAAAAGGACAACTACTTGCGTCAATCGACAGTGAAATTCTAGACGCCAAAATCCAACAGGCACAAGGTGTCTATTCAGCTGCCGCCTCCGTTAATGAAAAAGCCACAAAAGGAGCTCGAGAAGAAGAAATCATGGCAGCAAAGAATCAATATGAAATGGCTAAGAGTCAATTTACTTTTGCTGACAAATCATACAGTCGCCTATTGAATATGTATAAAGACAGTTTAATTTCAAGCCAGCAAATGGACGAAATGACTTTTAAAAGAAATGCCGCCGAGGAACAAATGCATGCGGCTCAATCTTTATACACGATGGCCCAAAAAGGTGCACGTTCAGAAGATAAAAAAGCAGCCGAGGGCCAAATGCGAGCTGTTGAAGGACAAGTGAATGAGGCCAAAGCCTATTACAAAGAATTGAAGATTTACGCTCCGGTATCAGGTGAAATATCTGCCAAAATGGCTCAGGAAAGTGAAGTAATGCCGGCTGGCTATCCCATTTTTACGATTCAAAAATTAGAAGAAATCCATGCCGTCATCCATATCAGAGAAGATTTATTAGAAAATTTTAAACTGGGCAGTGAAATAGAAGGAAGTTTACCTGCTTTCGATAATGAAACAAGAAACTTTAAGGTATCCTATATCTCTCCTATGGCCGATTTTGCAGATTGGATCCCTACTGCTGATAAAGGCAGAATGGATATGAAAACTTTTGAAATTCATCTCTACCCTGTTGAATCCAATACGGATTTACGACCAGGAATGAGTATCAATATTCGTCTTTGAAGCAGCTAAAAAACATATTTATAAGAGAGGTGCTTCGACTTCGGTCAAGATCATCTGCTTGGATATTGATTATATTTATTCCAGTAGTCATCTTTTTATATTTGGGGGCCATTTATAAGGAAGGTGCAGTACAGGTGGTCAAGGTGGGTGTACTAGATAATGACAAATCCCCCTTTAGCCAACAAATCATTGACAATATTCAGGCCTCCCCTAAAATAGAGTTGACCAATATATTCTCTTCAGAAGACAAACTCGAAGACATTTTTGTTTCCCATCCTGATATCAAAGGTGTTTATTATATCCCTGAGAATTTTTCCAAGAACATTATGTTGGGCATGCAGCAAAAACTCATTGTGTACACCAATTCCTCCAATATCATTTATGGAAACCTCTTATATAAAGAGGCTGCCACTTTTATCAATACGCTTTCCGCAAAAATCACTTTAAATGCCCTTACGATAAAGGGAATTCCTTATGAAAAAGCGATCAAGATGGTCATGCCCGTAAAAACGCAAACCAGAGCGCTTTTTAATCCTTATTATAATTATTTGTATTATTTGGTCCCGGGTCTGACAACTGTCTTATTACAAATGATTGTATTTTTCCTTGCAACCAGGTCGATCAATTCTGAATTTAAAAGCAATAGCTTCCAAGAACTTTGGACAATCTCCGGAGGAAGTATTCTAAAAATTATTTTGGCAAAACTCATAACTTATACGGTCATAGGCATGATGATCGCCGTACTTATATTTGCAATTATCCATCCGGTTTTAGGTATTCCAATGGGTAGTAATACGCTTGCATTTATGTGGGTGATATTACTTTTTGTCATTGCAAACGCCTCGCTTGGACTCATGATCTCCATCCTGTTTAAGGATCAGGCCATCGCCATGGATGTCGCTTTTGTATATAATTCTCCAGCCTTTGTTTTTAGTGGCTTCACATTCCCTATTATTGCCATGCCGGCTTTTAATAGTTGGTATGCAAACTTGATCCCCTATACGCATTTCTTAAAGGCTTACATCAAAGGAATTGAAATGAGTACGTCCTTTAGCTTTCTTATTCCCCAGGTAATTGCCTTACTGATATTTATATTATTCGCCTATGTCATCAGCGTATTTGGACTTCAGTTTCATCTTAAAAAAATTGAGATATGAGAAGTTTTATGCAAATCTTTAGGGATGAATTGACCTTGATTATTGAAGATAAAAGCATATTGCTTACATGTTTATTGGCTCCGATCTTCTATGCTTTTTTTGTAGGATCGATTTATAAGGATAAAGACGTGGCAAATATCCCAATTGCCATAGTAGATCAAGATCACAGCAGTTTGTCCAGAAAAGTGGGAAGGCTGGTAGATTCAAATGAAAAAATTAAAGTCCAGGGTGCCTTCTCCAACCTAGATGATGCCCTGTTCTTGTTTAATTCATTAGATGTTCAAGGTATTCTTATCATTCCTAATGATTTTGAAAAAAACACACTAAATCTTGAAGGTTCAACGGTCGAATTAATTTTAAACAACACCAAATTTTTAACATCCAATGACATAAATAAAGGCGTTCAACAGGTCATGCTAACAGTGGCAGGAGGTGTTCGATTGAGTTATTTAATAAACAGTAAGGTACCTACAGAATTAGCGGAGCAACAAGCCCAGCCCATTATGCCTGTTGTAAAATCTATTTTTAATGCCACGAACAATTACGGAGATTATCTACTTCCTATTTTATTGGTACTCATCATTCAACAAACCCTGATCATTGGCTTTGGACAAAGTGTACTGCATGAATTGGTACATTTTAAAAGCTTATCGAATCCAAATATAAATTTCTTTGAATTTGTAAAAATATTTGCTGCAAAGGGATTGTACTATTTTGTTTTATACGCCTCTCTTTTCTTTCTTTTTTATAAAGTGATTTTCCCGTATTATCATCTTGATTTTAAAGGATCAGAATTCCTCCATTTTCTTTTGAGTTCATTCTTTATTCTAGCCGTGATGATCTATACCACTTTATTAGGTACTTTTTTTAAGACAGCCATAGGCTGGACTGAAATCATGGCATTTTCAACCTATCCTCTCTTTTTAGTGTCAGGTTATTCGTGGCCAATTGAAGCCATGCCGAAAGCTTTGCAGGTAGTTGCTAATCTATTACCGTCAACTCCCTACTTTACCGTTTTTAATAAACTGGCAACACAGGGGGCTGGTTTGGAAAATATTAAAAGTGAAGTCATACACCTATTAGTTTTGCTACTTCTAGGTTACCTGATGTTGTATCTCAGGTTTAAATTTATACATAAAAAACGTTCCGCAAGTGCAGAAGCTTCAACAGCTGTTTCACTAGATTAAAGCTCTAAAGCTCTTTGCTCGTTCTCATCCATTAAAAGAGCAACTGGGTTTTCAAGTGCTTCTTTCACGGCCACTAAAAAACCAACAGATTCTTTTCCGTCAATGATTCTATGATCGTAAGACAGGGCAACATACATAATCGGCCTGATCTCTACCTTTCCATCAATAGCAACAGGTCTTTCCACAATATTGTGCATACCGAGAATGGCACTCTGAGGTGGATTGATAATCGGAGTAGACAACATTGAACCAAAAACACCACCGTTAGTGATGGTAAAAGTACCGCCGGTCATTTCATCAACTGTGATTTGCCCATCTCTGGCTCTTATGGCCAGTCTTTTAACCTCACTTTCAACACCTCTGAAAGTCAAATTCCCGGCATTTCTAATCACCGGGACCATAAGTCCTTTGGGGCCAGAAACCGCAATTGAAATATCTTCAAAATTATAGGAAATTTTAAAATCACCATCCATCATAGAATTTACATCAGGGAAGAGTTTTAAAGCTCTTACAACGGCAAGCGTAAAAAAGCTCATAAAGCCAAGACCGACTTCATGTTTCTCTTTAAAAGTTTCTTTATACTTCTTTCTCAGATCAAAGATAGGCTTCATATCGACCTCGTTAAAGGTTGTTAGCATGGCAGTTTCATTTTTTACTGAAACAAGCCTTTCAGCTACCTTTCTGCGAAGCATTGATAATTTCTTTCTTTCACTCTTTCTGTCTTCCTCGTTCAAAGATTCACCCATTGAAGGCACCGCATTGATCGCATCTTCCTTGGTAATTCTACCATCTTTGCCAGTACCCTTTATACTGTTGGCATCAATGCTTTTTTCAGCAAGTATTTTTTTTGCAGCTGGAGAAGCTGTTCCCGTGGCGTAAGTTGTATTTTCAACAGGGCTAACCACCTCCTGAGCAGTTTCTTTTACCATTTCTTTTTTTGCAACTTCCTTCTTACTTCCGGATGGCTTGGCCGCGCTCATGTCTATCAAGCACACAACCGCACCTACATCAACTGCATCTCCTTCTTGAGCCTTAAAGCTTATGATTCCGCTTTCCTCGGCAGGTAATTCAAGAGTAGCCTTGTCAGAATCCACCTCCGCAATTGCCTGATCTTTTTCTACATAATCACCATCTTCAACCAACCAGCTTGCAATCTCCACTTCAGTAATAGACTCCCCCGGTGAGGGAACTTTCATTTCTAAAATCATTTTACTTCTTATTTATAATGATATTATTTTGTTGTTTTATTGTCAAATACACTTTCCATCACTCTGCGATGTCTCAACTTGAATCTTGTAGAAGATCCTGCAGCAGGAACAGCGTAGTATTTTCTGGATCTTACCTTGAGATCCTTAAGTTCGAAACGCTGCAACATATAACCCCATGCTCCCATATTTCGCGGTTCCTCCTGTGCCCATATATAATCTTCAGCATTGACATAGCGCCTAATGATCTTTTCAATTTTTTCTTCATGCAATGGAAAAAGTTGTTCAATTCTAACCAAGGCAACATCATCACGACCATTTTTACTTCTTTCATCTAACAGGTCATAATAGAATTTTCCCGTGCAAAAAACCACTCGTTTAACTTGATCCGCAGCAATAGTATCATCTATAACCTCTTGAAATTCACCTTCACTGAAATCGGCCATTTCGGAAACCGCCACAGGATGCCTCAACAAACTTTTTGGAGTAAACACTATTAATGGTTTTCTGAAGTTACGCTTCATTTGTCTTCTGAGCAAATGAAAGAAATTTGCAGGAGTCGTACAATTGGCTACCGTCATATTATCATTGGCACACAGTTGCAAAAAACGTTCTATCCTGGCAGAAGAATGTTCTGAACCCTGGCCTTCATAACCATGAGGCAACAGGATCACAATTCCATTTTGCTGTTTCCATTTATCTTCAGCAGCAGAAATATACTGGTCGAACATAATTTGTGCGCCGTTTCCGAAATCTCCAAATTGAGCTTCCCAGATTGTCAGTGTATTTGGGGCTGCCATAGCATAGCCGTAATCAAAACCAAGTACTCCATATTCCGACAAGGATGAATTATAAATACTCATCGTTCCCTTATTCTTTGGGTTGGAATTCAATAAATTGAATTTTTTTGATGAGATCTCATCTCTTAGAATGGCGTGCCGGTGCGAAAAAGTTCCTCTTTCTACATCCTGACCCGAAAATCTAACATTATACCCTTCTTCCAATAGACTTCCAAAGGCGAAAATTTCACCCATGCTCCAATCCATCTTATTGATCTCAAATACCATTTTCTCACGATCCTTGAGAATTCTTTCTGCCTTTCTAAGGAATTTAACTCCTTCGGGAACCGTTGAAACGATTTTGGTAATTTTTTCGAGTTTAGATTTAGGATATTTGGTACCCACACTGAGTAATAGGCCATCAAGATCCTGATGCATGAATCCGCTCCATATATTACCCATAAACGGATTCACTTTACTCGCTGAATCCTCTTTTGACCTGTTGAACTCCTTTTCAAGCAAGTTTCTATAGTCTTCAATCAAAGATGGAAGGTAAGTTTCATCTATCACACCTTCTTTGATAAGTCTTTCATTGTAAACATCTCTTGGGTTCGGCTGCTTGGCAATCGCTTTATATAAAATGGGCTGGGTGAATCTCGGTTCATCCCCTTCATTGTGACCGTACTTTCTATAGCCCAACAGATCAATAAACACATCACGTTTGAACTTCATTCTAAAATCAAGTGCCATGAGCACGGCATGGGTCACAGCCTCAACATCATCGGCATTCACATGCAAAACCGGAGACAATGTTACTTTGGCAACATCTGTACAATACGTACTCGATCTTGCATCCAGATAATTCGTTGTAAACCCTATTTGATTATTTACCACTATATGGACAGTTCCCCCGGTGGAATACCCTTTAAGTTTACTCATTTGAATTAATTCATAAACAATTCCCTGACCTGCCACAGCAGCATCTCCATGAACAACAACTGGTAAGATCTTTGACGAATCTCCGTGATAATCTTCTTCTATCTTAGCTCTGGCAATTCCTTCAGCTACTGCTCCCACAGTTTCCAAATGAGACGGGTTAGGCACCAGATTCATGGTAATTTGCTTATTACTTTTTAAAGTCTTTTTGATGGTTGATCCCAAATGATATTTTACGTCACCATCAAAATCATCTTCATAATAATCTTTTCCATCAAATTCGTTGAACAGTTCTCTGATAGGCTTTCTAAAGATATTCACTAAAGTATTCAACCTTCCTCGATGCGACATTCCCAACACAAACTCATCTACATCAAACTCTTCGGCAGCAATCCTAAAAAGCCCGCCAAGAGCAGGAATTAAAGTTTCTCCACCTTCCAGAGAAAATCTCTTTTGCCCTACATATTTGGTCTGAAGAAACTGTTCAAAAGTAACTGCCTGGTTTAATTTTGACAGAATATATTTTTTGGTACTTGCTTCATAATTAGGGCGGTTATCATTTTCATTGAGTCTGTTCTGCCACCATTGTATTTCTTCAGGGTTTCTAATATACATGTATTCAATTCCTATTGAATCACAGTATATCTGCTCTAAATGTTTAATGATTTCAGACAACTTAGTCGGCTGAAGCCCCAAAATACTACCTGCATTAAAAACAAGGTTGAGGTCATTTTTATCCAATCCGAAGTTTTCAATCGCCAGCGTAGGACTATATGGCCTCCTGCTCCTTACAGGGTTTGTCTCAGTGAACAAATGACCCCTTGTTCGATAACTATTGATCAATTCAATGACCTTAAATTCTTTATAAACTTGCTGTGGAATTTCAATATCCGAATCGTCTTTCTCTAAACTATAATCTGAATTTGCCAGATCATATCCCTGAAAAAAACTCTTCCAACTTGGCTCAACGGCATCGGGGTCAGTCAGATATTGTTGGTACAAATCTTCTATAAACCCAGTATGTACAGTATTCAAAAAGGAAAACCTATCCATTTATAAATGCTTTCAATTTTTAAGAAATGAGTGACAAAAATAAGGTGTTTTGCTATAATACTTATTAAAAAAGCTGATAAATATCATTTTTCAATACACAGGCACTAAAGTCAACGGAAAATCTTTGAAAATTACTTAAAAAGAGCTCATTTCTAATCTTTTAATAATAGAATTTATTAGTCAAATTTAAATCAGATATAAAGCCAAGGAAAATATTTAAAATGACAAAAATCAGCCCAATTTTTAGATAAATTATTTACATTTGCACTTTATTTAGAATCAGTTTAAATAAGAATAAGCCACTGTACAAATGACTAAAACCCATTTCTATACCGTTTTTGATTATAGTTCTATCGATATGGATAGCGCTAAAAAGAAAACAAAATGTTGTAAAAAATTTAAGAAAAAGGGCAAATTCAATTGTGAAGACTGCCCGAGGCTCTAATACACTTTAATACGTTAAATTCTCCTATTTTGTGCTTTTCAGGATAGCTTATATATTTTTATTCGGTAAATAAAAATATAGCTACGGAATGTATTTAAGCCCATTCGTCCAAAATCGTTTCCAGAATTCTTAAATCTTTCTTTTATTAGCCGTTAGAAAATTATTGGAATTAATCAGTAACAACCAACCAAACCTTTTTTTTATTTAACTAAAACCAAATACCATGAACAAAAAAGTACTTTCACTTATTATTTTGACCCTTTTCTTATTAGGACCAATCGCAACATTAAAGGCTCAGGAAGAATCTACGTATGCCATGTGGGAGAGTTTCTACATTACTCCTGACAATACAAAACTAAAAGCTTTGGGTGAAGCTATGTCAAAACACAATAAAAAATACCATAAAGAAGGCCCACACACTGCTCTTGTTTACAATGTCGTTTCAGGACCAAATATTGGTAAGATGGTATGGCAAATGGGACCACTAAATTTTAGTCACTTAGATGACCGTCCTGCAGCTGGAGGACATGATGAAGATTGGAGAGACAACGTGATGCCAAATGTCAAAAAACTTTCCTCTGGTGAATATTGGAAACAAGATAACGATGTATCGAATACGAGCATGCTTGAAGGCGACGTTGGTTCTTATCCCTTGCTACACATCAGATTTTTTGAAGTAACTGATGGCCATGGATATCAAATAGAACATTTAATGGATCAAATTGGCAAAGCAGTAAAAGACATGGATGGTGAAAATCCATGGGGTTTGTATGATAACCAATTCCGTCAGGGAAATATCGGCCGACATCTTGCGACTGTAAGATTTCACAAAAACTGGGCAGAATATGACACAGACAGTAAATTCAAAGAGTCATTTTTAAAACTCAATGGTGAAGATTCTTGGGATGCGTTTACTAAAGGAATGAGAACATCATTTTCCAATAGCTGGGATGAAATTTGGGAATATAACGCCAATTTGAGCGGACAATAAAATTTATATTAAAATAGCTTTTAAAACCGGCAAATACCAAGGTATTTACCGGTTTTCTATTTATAAACTCTTAATTTTATTCCAGACCTTAATTTCATCATCCTCACTAAGACCTTCTTTTACCTCAACATTTAATCCATCACTGATTCCAAGCGTAATGTCACGACGTTCAAAAGCCTTTTCTCCAGTTTTTATTTCAACATAAGGTTTCTTGGATTCCTCGTCGAATTGCACCAGTGCCTCTTTGATCGATAAAACACTGTCTGCTCTTGCTAATATAATGGAAGCATTTGCGCTTAAACCAGCTCTGATAAATGTTGTATCCGCCTTGTGCAAAGTTCCCTTAATCTCAAACTGAATAGCTCCGTTCTCGAGCTTCCCTTTAGGGGCTATATAATCAAGTACTGCATCAAATGTGGCATTTTCAATAGCACCCACGGTAATTTCCAATGGATAACCTTCCTTGATCTTTCCTACTTCAGATTCATCTACTTTTCCTTCAAAAATCATTCTGTTCACATCAGCAAGCGCAGCAATAGTAGTTCCCTCGTTAAAATTATTACTTTGTATGACCTGGTTTCCGACCTCAACAGGCATTTCCAGCACCATTCCGGTAACAGTAGATCTTATAAGTGTATTGGCCGAACTTCCCAATCCTTTGGTTGATCCGGTTTTTACAATATCATAATTTTGCTTTGCAGCATTATAAGACTGTTCAGCCTGCTTATAACTTACTTCTGTCCGCTCTATTTCTTCTTTGGAAATCACGCCTTTATCATATAATCCTTGTTGACGATCATATCTTCTTTTCTCATCAGAAAGCGCGATTTTAGCTGTTTCAATAGCATTTCTAGCTTGATTTAAAGTGGCGAGATTGGGAATAACCTTTATTTTTGCAATAAGATCATTCGCTTTTAATAAATCTCCTCCTTCAACATAGATCTCTTCGATTACGCCTGAGATATTCGGCTTGATAAGCACTTCCTCTAAAGGAAGAATACTTCCCGTTGCAACCGTTTTATTGATAATGGTTTGTTTGGTTGGTTTTTCCGTGTCATATACTACCGGATCCTCCTGATTCTTTGAGTATAAATAATACATTGCTCCACCAAAGGTTACAAGTATAAATACTAAAATAAAAATGGTTACAGATTTCTTCATTGTTCTTTTTTCAATATTGATTTATTCAGTTCTAAGTGCCTCTATAGGCTTTAATTTAATGGCATTCTGTGCAGGTATCAATCCAGCAAATAAACCTGATATGACTAGTATTCCCAAGGCAACGCTTATCACGCCAAGATTCACGCTTGGACTAGCGAACATATCTATCGGATCCATCATCTCCAATGCATAATTCAGGCCGAATATTAAGGTAGCTCCAAAAACGATTCCTGCCATACCCGAAATAATAGTAAGAAATACAGACTCTGTCAGAATCTGGGCCCTTATTTTTCCCGGAGAAGCACCTAGGGCCCTGCGGATTCCAATTTCATTGGTTCGCTCCTTCACTACAATCAGCATGATATTACTCACACCGATTACCCCAGATAACAATACGAGAATTCCTACAAAATAAGCGATCACCTTTAAAGCCATAAACAAACTTTCTACTCTATTGAATTGTACAAAAAGATCAAAATGACCTACAGCCCTATTATCTTCCGGATGAATCTTATGATTCTTCTTTACAATATCAAAGATGCTTTGTTTGATATCAGTAATAGGTGTGCCGTCAACAGCGGTTATCGCCATCCAACCTACTTTATCACCACGATTGAAAGCCTGGGAAAACGCGGTAAATGGCACAAAAATTTGTTTTTGCTCTCGTTCACCATCACCACCACCACTTTTTTTTGTGTAAACTCCTATGACCATAAAATTCACTCCATTGATCTTGATATAACTACCCAATACTTCCTCTCCTTCATCATATAAACTTGACTTGACTCCTAGACCAATGATGGCCACCTTTCTTTTATTGTCAATATCATTATAATTAACAAACCTTCCTTCTATAATATTCATGGGTTCCTGCTGGATAATCTCCGGATAGTCACCATAAACATCAAAGGCACCAGAATTCAAACCTCGAATCACATTTCCACCGCCGTTAAACCCACCCAATTGATTTCTGGGGGAAATAAATCGCAAACCATCAACATTATTTCTGATATCCCGAACATCGTCAAGGTCGTAACTAAAACGCCTCCCCTTGGCCATGCCTTGATATGACTTACTGACTGGCATAGTCCACATGAACATGGTATTGGTGGCAATGTCTCCAAAATCCTGTCGAATTCCATTCTCCAGACCTTTCCCTGCCGCAAGTAAAAGAATCAAAATAAAAATCCCCCAGAAAACACCGAACGCAGTAAGAAGCGTTCTCCACCAATTAGTAGTCAGAACCTCGAGAATTTCATTCCATTTATCTCTGTCAAACATGCCTTTTTGTTTTATTCGTCTCTTAAAGCTTCAATGGGTTGTATATGTGCCGCTCGCCACGCCGGAATGAATCCAGCCACAGCACCGGCAATAATCAATAAAATCACCATAGTCATGGCAATTGAAAAATCTACGGATGGATTCAATACGTAATCTACTTCAACATTAGGCCCCACAATTTCAAGAAGCCCCATGCTAAAGATCAACCCTGCAAAACCCGATACAGCAGTTACAAAAATAGATTCCTGCATAATCATCCCGACAATCGACCATGGTTTGGCGCCCAATGCTTTTCTGATCCCTATCTCCCTGGTCCTGTCTTTAACAATGATCATCATAATATTGCTCACACCAACAACTCCAGCGATGATTGTACATATTCCCACAAACCAGAAAAAGAAAGCAATACTGTTAGTCAAGTTGTAAAATCGCTTAGTATCTTCAATCACATTATTAACATGAACGGCAGCATCGTCATCAGGAGCTACCTTGTGAATTTCTTTTAAATATTGTTTTATTTCTTCTTCAAACAACAAAGATGCTTTCACGGCAGTTTCAAAATTTTTCTCCGGCTTCATCGTAAATGCCAGGTTATTAATCCTATCGGATCCATTAAAAACGCTTTGAGCTGTTGTAAAAGGAACAAAAACTCTATCCTCTTCTCTATCACCGGCAGGATCAGTATAAACCCCGATGATTTTAAAATTGATCCCCGAAATTTGCAGATATTCTGTCAAAGGGTCTTCAATATCTTTTAAAATCTCCTGTTTAATCTTATTACTAATCACCACAACTTTGGTCTTATTATCAAGATCTATTTGATCAATAAACCTTCCAGACATCATACTTTGATTCTCAATTTGCTGGTAATTAGGATGAACCCCCCATACGCCATAGGTTACTGATTCATTTTTATAGTTCACAGTTGTCCCAAACGCCACGCGAAATACACCTGATCTATATTCTATTTTATCTCCATGGGAAGCAATTAAATGATTATAATTTTCATTATTCAAATTGATTCTCCTTCCTGGATTCAGGCCTTTATATTCTTTGGTGGTGGTTTGTGTCCATATATATAATAAATTGGTCGCATCACCTTCAAATTCTTTTCTAATACCATTCTCCATACCACGCCCAAACCCTAATAGAATAACAAGAATAAAGATTCCTGAGGCAACAGATAATCCAGTGAGAAATGTTCTCAACTTGTTCTTAGCTATTGTATCAAATATTTCTTGCCAACTGTCAATGTCAAACATAGGTGCATTGTTTCTTTAAGGTTAAAAACAACCTCTTTCACTAATAGACGCTAAATTAAAGAATATTGTTACAGTATTTTTTTTTTATTCTCAACAATTAGGAAATCCTCTAAAAAAGATCATGATTCCTAAAAAATATCAAATTTTCAAGGTGAATTTAAATCAATTAGACAACCAAACTTAGTCCTGAAAAATAAAACGCTAAATACATAAAATGTACTCCTACCAATAATACCAACATTTACAACAATTGATTCATTATTAGAAAATAAACGGATATTTCATTGCGAAAATGATATTGAATAAGGGTATTACAAATTAATAGTGAAATATTATTAAAGTGATAATTGTCATGTTATAATTTTCTAATAGGCATTAATTTTATACAAATATTAAATTTAACCGTCATGTTAGCTAAAAAATCCGATAAAGCCGAAATAGCAGGCTACAGCAAAATCTTTTTTCAGTTAGGCTTGCTTTTGTCATTGGTTATCATCTATATAGCTATAGAATGGAAAACTTTTGACCGAACTGTTAGCGAATTAAGCGTTATGAACATTCAGGAAGAGGAAATATTTGATATTCCTATCACTGAAAGAGTCCTTGACCTAAAACCGCCACCACCACCACCACCTGCACCAGAAGTAATTGAAATTGTTGCTGATGAACAAGACATTGAAGAGACAGTTCTTGAATCAACAGAAACAGATGAATCTGAGTATGTTGAAGTCATTGAGATGAATGACATAGAAGAAGTGGTTGAAGAAGAACAAGTAGAACAGGACATTCCTTTTGCCATTATTGAAGACCCACCAGTATACCCCGGTTGTAAAGGCACGAAGGAACAAAAGAAGAAATGCTTACAAGACAAAATAACCCAACATGTTAGTAAAAATTTTAACACAGGCTTATCTCAAGAACTAGGTTTAACGCCCGGTAAAAAGAAAGTGTATGTAGTTTTTAAAATTGACAAGTCAGGAAACATTAGAAACGCAAGAGCAAGAGGGCCTCATAAAAGGTTAGAAAAAGAAGCAATAAGAGTCGTCAATATGCTTCCAAAACTAACACCGGGAAAACAAAGAGGAATGCCAGTAAGCGTATCCTATACGTTACCTATTACCTTACAAGTACAAATATAATTACATTTATTATTGATAGAGCTTAATTAAGTTGTTAGTAGTAAGGAGGTTTACTTAGGTAAACCTCCTTTTTTTGTATTCTATTTTCTCAAATACTAGCGATATCTTCAATTTCTTTGACATTCACTGTCGCATGTATTTCAATTAAATGCCTTAAATTTGTACTTTATTTGAAAACTAATGAAAAACCTATTGGCTTTAATTATACTTTTTATAGCTGTCGTGCCCTTTTCTTACGGGCAGGAAATTGTTCCTTTCCCTGATCTCAGTGAAAGTCATTTAGCTGTTTACAATCAGACTGAGACAATCGATGATCATAATTACAGTCTTTATACTGATGATTATCAGGATGCATTAAAGACAATCGATGTTGAAATTGAGAAAGTGAATAAAGGGATTCAAAATGCAGCAAATGAAGCAGAGAAAACATCTTTAAAGACTAAAAAAAAGTTGCTTTTCAGAAAGAGGTCTACACTTTTTGAAGAAGCTGAATTAATTGAGGATCTGAATAAGTTTTATTGATCCTAATCTCAACAAATCTTTATAGATTTATATGTTACTCGGAAAGTTGTGTAGACATTCCTACAACATATTGATGATCGTAATTTATGAACTATGTATCATCCTTCAAGGCAAATCTTCTTAACTATTGTTTAACGCTATCCGACATAATTTGTCGCGAATCAACTTCATTTTAGAGACTATATTTATTTGAATTTATAAAACTAACTGTCATGAATAAGGCAATAGAATTTAAGATTCAACATTAATGATATTTTCGATTCATTCGAATACAATGGTGGCACAAATATTCCCGAAGAGAATTTGAACACAGATAATACTTTCGATTTCAGTAACAGGACTTTTTTATTGACTTATACCAGAAATTTTGGCAACAAGAAACTAAAATCTGCCCGAAGCAGACAAACTGGAGCAGAAGAAGAACGCAAAAGGGTGAACTAATCTTTTTACAATCAAAAGCCTTACTGATCATAAACTCTATTAGGCGTCCAAATATCTTCAGGATTAAGGTCACAGACTTCCATCATATCAAGACAGTACTCCAATCGTCCAAGGTCGTCTGCACTAGTATTATTCGTTCCAAAAGTAAATTTTACTCCAGCTTTCTTCGCTCTTTTGATAAAACGGGCACTCGGTATCTTGTATCGTGCGCTTATCTCCATGGCTACATTGTTATTTTTAAGAACTGCAATAACTTTATCCATTCGTTCGTCGGTCCACAGTTCGTCATAACGTTCCTGGATTTCTTCTGGCAAATAAGTTGCATTAACATAAATATCTACGGGCTCCTTTCCAACGATTTTTTCTATCCGATCAACCAATTGATCCATAAAATTCTGGGGATCACCCACCTCAGTTTCCTCTTTAAGCCATAGTCGCATCCTCTTACCTTTATCATTTGTCCATGTCATTGCATCTGTAAAGACATAATCAAACTGACCAATTGTTTCCTTAGAAAAAATATCAAGCCATTCTCTTCCTTCTGCCTGCATTGCCAAATATGTTTGAGGAGGTTTTTTATAGTTTTCCAAGAAGTTTTGAAGTGAATCATTTGATTCAAAACCCATATTGATTCCACAGTTAAAAGCTATTCCATAAGTAAACCCATAAGATCTTGAATGTTCCAGTGTTTGTTCGATGGTTAATCCCTTTTTTAAATGAACATGGAGATCTGATAAGGGCATTTGTCGAGTGGCAGCATCCAGTAATTTTTTATTATAATTGATATCATTTAATGGTTTACCCGACGAAGCTAAGTCATCTGATAAAGGCTTTACCTTGATATTTTTAAAATACACTTTACTTTTTGGATCGTGGCATTGCAGGGCAAATGTTCCTGAATTCAGCAATCTTTGTTGCATATCTTCACGTCTTAAAGGTTTTTCAGACTCGGTGTAATCTACCATTAGGGCATCATTGATGTAAGTTTTAATAGTGTTACCCTGCACTATAATTTTATAATCAAACCACTCATTATCAACTACTGGAGATTTGGCCAAATTTCTCACCCCGTATAAACTTCCTGTCATTCTATTTTCTGTATAGGCTCCTTGATCAGTTTTAAAAACAGAATTAAAAACCTGACTTTCATAGCCTTTTTTTGGCCAATCTTTTTCTTGATAATCAGTATGGAAATAAATCCCTGAATTAGAATGTGTAGTGGTCTTCACTTGTGCCTGAAATTCAAAATTTTTAAAATTATGATCTTTGACATTTCCAACATAAAACAGATGAGAACGCTCTCCTGATCCAACGAGAGCACCATCTTCAACATACCATGAAGCTTTATTCTCTGATGCCTTCCAGCCATCCAATGTTTTGCCATCAAATAACTCTATCCACTTGTTCTCGCCACTTTCACATGATAAAAAAAGGGATATCAAACCAATCAATAGTATCTTATGACTAATATTAAATATATTCATAGTATAGGTATTAAAACAAATCAAATGTAAACAACCGAATTTTCAATCCATATAATATTTATCATGTTTCACTCTTTAAAATTCAGACTTAAATAGAATGGCTGATATATTTTTTTGATCGAAGTTTTGGCTTAGTAAATAAGGTAATTGTACAGACGTAAAATGCCTCGATCAAATCATCGAGGCATTTTAATCAACTTTAGAAAATAAGAAAACTTGTAGTGTATTATAACATGGTTTGGTTATAAACCTTATCCGGAAGGTCCATCACAATCAGCTATTCCCATGGCTTCCAATCCTGCCAATCGAATTGGTTCGACCGCATCATTAAGGGCTTGTAATCCAAAATCTAAGCCTCCAATGGTTCTTAAAGGACGACTTCCATGAGGTGTTTTGATCAATTTATCAAAAATTCTCACGATAATCATAGGGTCAGTTGGAGCATTTTCATCTTCAAACATGGCCTTAACATTATTCCCAAAGCCTTCATTGAATTCTCCCACGTGTTTATAGGCAGCAGCGGTATCTTCTTCAGTAGCCGGTTCAATGCCTCCAAAAAAGTTAGTCTGAAAAGGTCCGGGTTCAACAATGACCACATCAATACCCAAAGGAGCCAACTCATATCTTAGTGATTCGCTCAACCCTTCAAGCCCCCATTTACTGGCATGATAAATCCCAAATCCAGGAAAAGCACAACGACCGGCAACAGAACTTACCTGTATGATCAAACCGGAACCATTTGCACGCATACCCGGTAAAACAGCTTTAGCCATTCTAAAGGTTCCAACTATATTGAGGTCAAGTTGAGCAAGACATTGGTCGGCACTAAAGGCTTCAATTGGCCCGCCATAACCACGACCGGCATTATTGATCAGAACATCTATGGTAGGCAACTGGGCCACACCCGCCATTACGCTTTCATCTGAAGTAACGTCAATATCAACGATATCTATTTTGTAATGATTGTCATTGGCATATTGCTTGAGGTCAGCAGCAGCTTCTGAATTCTTACCGATAACATGCCTCATACTTGCATAAATATGATAGCCTTTTTTGGCCAGATACTTGGCTGCATCAAAGCCAAAGCCTGAGCTGCATCCTGTAATTAGAACTTTTTTCATATGTAATAATTTTAATTGGTGACTATAAAAGATTTAAATAAATTCTTGCTTCTGGCCCTGGGAACTTCCGAAATAAGGACATAATGCCCAGATGAAAGATTGACTTCGAAATATCCTATTGACCCGGCAGGCATATCATTAACTCCACCCAAAAAAGTAAAACCTTCAGGAGCGGGTGTAATCAATCCTTTTGGATCAGCCCAATTCATCCATGCCTCAAGACTTGCAATGTCTGCATTTTCATCCATCTTTACCAGATTTATGTCATGCCCAACAAAATTCTCATGCGTAATTTGGTCATTAAATAGTACCGAAAAAACCTGTTTCCCACTTGATATTGTATCTTTAAAACGGATGCCTTTCTTACTGGATATCATAACTTCTAAGTTTGGCTTCGGAGGCTCCACCTTACTTATCTCATTTGTAACGATAAGTGCTTTTGTCATTCCCATAGTTGAGTGAAATTTTCCATTCGCCATCTTTACATAACATTCTACGATATAATAACCCGGTTCCAATTTTAAGGTGGTCAGGCTAATGGTTTTTGGTGACACCAAACCAGAACCCCCAACAAAAACAATTTTGAAGAACCATTCAGGTAATTTATTAAAGGCTTCGAGGCCTTCTTTTACCTTTCCTTCATTGATCAGGTCCATACCCATCTGAAAAACTGGACCGATCTCTCTTTCTGTATTTTCAATGTTTTTTCCTTCAGGATATTTATCAAGTAGGAAAAAATGTGTTTCACTGGATTTGTTATCATACTTAAAAGTATGCCAACCTGAACTTATACTATCTGCCAATTGAAAATCCATATGATTTGTCACAATTTCAACAACCTGATCAACACGCTTCTCAATTATTTGCTTATCAACTTCCTTTTTTTCACTATTACATCCAAAAAGAACATAAAATAAGGCTAATAAAATAAGTACTGTTATGATATTCCATTCTTCCTTTATGTTTTTAACTACTACCATAATTCTAAATTTTATAACAAACAGTGAATAACTAAAAAATTTGAGTTTTATGCAAAAGAGTTTGGACCAATGGACCAATTCACTTTCCGAAAGCCCCGATTTATTTATCCAATATTTTGTTTAACTTTTTTTGTTATTTGTTAAACATTTCGTACCTTTACAAAGAATTTGATTCACGAGGCATGATTTTAAATACTACATATACCAATAAAGACCATGATGCGCTTATCAACAATCTCGTAGGTTCACCCTATAGTTTTTTGAAAAAGCTTAAAATGAGAGGTATAGGTTCGAGTCGGATGATCATAGATAAAGTTAGTCCTAAACTTAAAAGGGCCTTATTGAATGGACCAGATATTAATTACGCAAATATCGAACTTAGGCCAAAAGGAATCTTAGTAAGAATCACCAGAAGACTTGATAATTTTACATGGATCATTCCATACTATCAATTGTACACCTATATGACCAATGGCTTAAGCATTCATGGTCAGGGTGAATTTTTACAATTTAGAAATGACCGATTCCTTAAAGTCAATAAAGAGTTCATAAAAAAAATGTTAGACCTAAAAGTAATATTCACGAAAGACTATTACATTTAAAAAGATCCCTAAAATGAAAATATCCAGTATCCTTATTATGTCAGTTACATTATTTGTTTTTTATAACCTCGCTGTTTTTCAGCAAAATACGAGGAACCATAAAACAGTCATGGATGCAATTTCTCCTGCAGAAAAAGAGCATACATATTCTCAATCCATAGGTATAAAAACAGCATTATGCATGGAAGGTAGGGTTTCCAATAAACATTTTACAGAAATCGAAGCCCACCATATTAGTGAAGATGAGTTCGCGATGGAAGTATTAGGTAAGGATCATAGATATTTAAATACTGGAATATCATTTATTGCTCCTGCTGAAAAATCTTGTTCTTCTTATAAAATAGCTAGAACAAATAAAGATCCTAACCCACAAAAAACCAATCTTTCAGGCTCATAACACTATAAGAAGAGCAGAATTGATTCGGCTTACAATAAACAGTTAGATAAGGTCCTATAGAAATATTGAATGTTGAGGGGCATTCGACCAAAGAATAAAAAGTGAAATAATTCTATAGAATCTTACTAATTGAATACTAACATTTTATACTATCAATTATTCTTTTTGAACTAAAAGTCGACCGTTACCTTTTGCCGAACGAACGATCTGAATAAACCTAATGATAAAAATTATCTTCAGACTAATTCCAGACACAATCAAATACGATGGATTAATAAGGTCTTGTTCAAGGAAGCGTATATATAATCCTGAAAGAAAAAGCACTAATCCAACCCCAAGAAAAATAAGTTCATTACCAGGCTTGTATTCGCCACTTCTTGCTTTAGCTATGATGTAAACCGTTTTACATAACACTCCAATAAGTATTAATATAAGACCAAAAGCCTCCAATGATGTCATTTTTCTAAGAACGATTCCCAAGATTAGTAAAATTATTCCGATAAATAAGAGAGACTTTGATTTCATCAAGAAGAAAAATTAAGCTGAAATTTACACGTTAAAAGGCATAAAAATAATGATATTCATCATAAGCTATCAAAAGACAAACATCTGATATAACTCAAAACCAAAATTTTTATTTGAACTCAAGGTCATAGCCAAAAATTGGAATCTCCAGACCCACTATAATGCGCCAGCGCGATACTGTAATCTTTGACGGATCATCATTAACGGGGATTTCAATACCCTCATAAGGAAAATCAATAGGGTCAGCAAAGTCACCAGAGGCGCTCGAATATGTTGCCCCAATTATAAGCTCCATCTTTTTCAATTTGAATTCCACCCCAAAACCATAATGCAAATAATCTGCATCAAAATTAGCGCCTGCTTCAGAATCCTCATCATCGATAATATCAAATATATTTGCATTGGCTTCAACAGGCGAAAAATCTGTTGAGAAACTTGCGTAAAAGTTTAAACCATCATTGATATAAATTTCAGCGCCAGCCCCAAAATTAATGACTGATCTTAGCGATTCCTTAAACGCAAAACCTTGTCTTCCATCCTCAGTATCGGGAATTACCAGACGGTCATATTCTGACAGATTTCCATGCCAATCTACTTTTAAATGAAATTTATGTTTACCCCAAGGCAGTCCTGCACCAAAAGAAATCCCTAAGGGCTCCTTTCGATTTGATTCCAAATCTTTAAAGTCATAATACAGAAATTCATCTGATCCATCAATACTTCCAGATAAAAATCTTTGATATCTGAATTTACCATTTTTTACAACCTCAAGGTATGGAAGATCAACATTTAGTCCTAAATCGATTTTGCTTAATTTCCAGGCCAAACCCAATTTCCAAAACATCCCATAAGAATTCTGGCCCAATTTAATTTCATTATTAAAAAAGGATACATCTTGTGATTGATCGAGTGAACTCAATCTTAAATCATAGTTCGTACTATAATTATAGACCGAAATAAAGGAGGAAATACCTATACTAAAATTATCATGAATCTTCATTCCCCAGGTCAATCCAAACCATTCATCCCTTACCTTGTTATTCAGATCAAGATTAGCTACCAATCTATCGACATCTTTCGTCTCCTCACCAATTTTATCCAAATCCAATTCTCTGGAAAAATTAAATCCAATATTTGTACGTTGCTTAGAAATGAACGAATAGGCAAAATGGTGTTTTTCCCATTTTTCAATACTAAACGTACCCGCTACTAAACTTGGTACACCGTCAAACTGGGAATCACTTAATTTATCATCTCTACCAAACACATTCTTAAAATTTACTGAATTCAATTGATACGCCTTTGCATTTATTGAAAAAACAGGGTCTTTAATAAGAGCAATTCTGGCTGGATTATAGTAGGTAAGGCCAAGATCATCCACACTACCGGTAACGTTCCCACTGAGCAATAATGATCGATTTCCAAAGTTTTCCTGATTATAATTGCGCTGTGAAGAAACTAAATAAGGCACTATCAATATTGAAAGAAAGATAAATTTGACGTTGAAATTCATTGAAATGGGGTTAAAATCAAACTAAATTTACAGCTTTTCTTCGAATCTATCAACGAAATTATGCTAATTCTAATACTATAATACTGAGTTATTAAACCCATTTATGCATATTAAAAACAGACTCATATGTTATTAAATTTAGGGATAAAAATCCTATCTTTGTAATCTAAAACTCTCATGCCGTTTGTTGTAAATATGAGAGACGGCAATTTATTCACTAATTAAACAATTTAAAATGAAAACTAAATTTACTATTATCACGCTATTTCTTATTGCGTTCTCGTTTAATTCATATGCACAAAAGGATGTCTCAGAAAAGTCGGCTGAGGCTATTAAAGAATTTAAGCGAACAAATGACAAAATAACCAAATACTTTGACTCAGCCTATGGCTATGCCGTTTTCCCTTCTATTGGAAAAGGTGGCTTTGGTGTTGGTGGTGCAGGTGGAAACGGAACCATTTACAAAGGAGGAGTTATTGTTGGGGACTGCAAAATGTCACAAGTAACTGTTGGTCTTCAGGCAGGAGGTCAAGCGTACTCAGAAGTGATATTTTTTAAAGACGCTCATGCCTTTGATCGATTTACAGGAGATAAATTCGAATTTGCCGCACAGGTTAGCGCAGTAGCTGTAGACGGAGCCTCAGCTGATGCTGATTACAGAGAAGGTATTTTGGTATTCACACACGCAAAAGGAGGATTGATGGCTGAAGCCGCTATTGGTGGACAAAAATTTAAAACTGAAATGCGTTAGAATTTTCTAATGTTTAAAAACCTGCCAGATTCTTCAATCTGGCAGGTTTTTTTTGTTTCATCAAACACCAATAGTGGCGTGAAAAGATTTTAATTCATTCTTCCTGATTTAATTGCTTTATCAATTTGATCGGTTAAGTATGAGGCCAACGCTAAAAAACACCCTTACTTTATCTATGTCATTGACCCAGGATACGTCAAAATTAATAGGACCCAAAATCGAGTGATAGGCAAAAGTGGCACCAGCAGATATAAGAGCGCTTGTCTCAGTTTCATCTACATCAGACCAACTACCGGAAGGCGAAAAAGCATCTCCTATATAGTCATCAAAATCACCACGACCAACTGAGGCGATATCAAAATGAGGTATTATAAAAATGCTTTTTATAGGATTGATTTGGGCAGCAAGACTTAATCTCATGAATTCAGTTACATTTAACTCATCTTCATGCAATCCGGCAAAAGTATAGTTTGCTCTTCTGGGAGCCGTTAAAATACCCCCTAATGAATATTTTGTAGCAAATCCGTATTCTGCGATAGAAGGCTCATTTCCAGATATGGCATCTTCAAAAATAAAACCAACATTTGCACCAAGAATACCCGTTACTTTTTTAGTGAAATCAAAGCGCTTTTCAAAGTCCAAAACCAATTTGGTAAAACCATTAGTTGATCCATTTATATCTTCATCTTTTGGATCGTAATATTGAACATCCAAATCATGAAGAATTGATCTATACACTCCGGCCCTAAAAAAAGTTCCTTTGGCCGGGTAATATACCCTATCCATATTACGGTACATATAATGTGCTCCGATCTCAATATTTTGAAAAGTATACCTTTCAATATTTAGAAGATTGTTGTTGATACTTGGATCTATTTTAGGAGCCAAATTAGTATATTCATAACTCAGATCGAGCCCGGCATAACTATGCCTAGATTGCAGGTTCTTATTAATTTGATTGTCAAATTGAGTATAACGAGAATTAAAATCATCTCCTACTTCTCCTCCCAAATAGAACTTTTGATTTAAAAATTCGCCCAGTATGTCTGATCGCCACCACCAGTCTTTTTGTTCTCCAAATTGTTTTTGATATTGAATCCTGAATCTGGGTTGTACGGCAACATCAAGCGTCACAAGAAAACGAGAGGCCTTTCCTATAACATTTCTTCCGGTATAATTTAAAATAATACCAATACTGCGGTAGGTGTCATAATGCAATGATGCTTTGACTTGGTGACGGGAATGTTCCTCACCATTGAGCGTTAAAACCAACTCATCATCAACTAATTCTCCTGAATAGGTAATCTGCTTAAAAAGATTGGTTCCCATGACCCTATCAATTGCATCAATTAACTCTTGGGTAGAATATATTTGTTTTAGCTCGATGCCCGATCTAGCTCTTACCAAATCTCTGTTAGCCTCACTAATACCCTCAAAAACGATTGTATCTAAGAAAAGCTCATCTTTAATTTTAGGCACTTCATGGCTGCGTTGTTTATAATTCTTTAATCTATTTGCTAAAGCCACCAACTGTTCCATATTCTGTTCAGTAGCTAATTCCCCCTCCCTGTTTATAGATCGAATCACTCTTTTCAAAATCTCCTGTTGAATATGTTATATTTGGCACGTGATCAAGCAATATGTCACACATTTCTTTGTTTTTTGGATTTTTTATGTTACTCGAAAGCATACCAGTCTGAAAAAGAAGCGCCGGGATACTGTTTAATTTATCCTTTGGTTGCATTCCACCTCCTACGTCACTTCCAATAATGATATCAAAACCCATTTCCTTGGCCACATCAACCGGAAAATTATTTAGAACACCTCCGTCTACCAATAAAGTATTCTTATATGGAACAGGTTTGAAAACTCCTGGGATTGACATACTTGCCCGCATTGCCAAACCAAGGTGACCGCTTCCAATCAAAAGTTCTTTGCCATTTACGATATCAGTAGTCATGGCTCTAAAAGGCGTGGGAAGTTTATCAAAATCATTTATGTTCATAACCGGATAGGTAAGAGAAGAAAAATATTCTCTTAGTTTTTGATCCTTTATCATTCCAGAACTTACCTTGGGTTTACCATCAATCAGATCAAAATCAACCAAATAAGTTTTAAATTCACTCTTTTCTTCCATGGTCACATCTTTCAAACTAATGTCTCCACCAAGGAGTTCGCTCCAATCGGCATTATGAGATAGCAATAGTATCTCCTGAATAACCTACAGCATATAAGCCCCCAACAACACTTCCCATACTTGTCCCTATAATCATATCCGGAACAATTCCCAGCGAATCAAGTGTTTGAAGCAAGGGAATATGAGCTATTCCTTTGGCCCCGCCTCCACTTAATACCACTGCGACTGTTGGTTTATTCTCTTGGGCAGAAAGATTTTGGCAAAATAAAGAGACGAAGATTGCCAATAAAAAAAACAGTGATTTTTTCATAGTACGGGTTTGATATATAATCGATTTTTATGCAAAAATAAGATTTAAAGCCTAATCATGGGATCTTTCTAATGGAAACTAACTTAGCAAGTTAAAACTCCTAAAACGAATTGGCTAAAGTCTTGTGTAAGCACTAATAATTCTATCCATAAAATCATTAGTTTCTTCTTTAATAACCATTCTTTCTGGCTCTTCTTCAAACCAATTTACTGTATTTTGAATTCCATCCTTAAATCGAATTGTTGCCTTAAACTCAGGTACAAAACTTTTGATCTTACTATTGTCGAAAATCGTACTTACGGCCTTATCGCCTAGCAGACTTCCTCGCAAATGAGGGTCAAATGTTCCCAGATAATCGGAAGGAATATAAACCTTACCTGCCTCCTTTCCTGCTGCCATCGCCACGGCATCATAAATTTGATTCCAGGTAAGAATTTCATCCGAAGTAATATGAAAACTTTGACCTATGGCTTGTTGGTGCCCGAATAAACCTGTAAAACCTATGGCGAAATCACGGGCATGAGTGATGGTCCAAAGAGAAGAACCATCGCCATGAATAATAATTTTCTTGCCATTTTTGATCCTGTCAATGATGGTATATTCGGTCCAGCCTCCTATAGGTACCGGGATTACTGTTTCATAAGTAAGAGAAGGGCGCACTATGGTGATCGGAAAATTTTTATTTCTATACAAAAACATCAAACGATCTTCACAGGCAATTTTATTACGAGAATAATCCCAAAACGGATTTATCAAAGGCGTAGATTCAGTGATCACAGGATGTGATGGCGGCTTTTGATAACAGGAAGCCGAACTAATAAAAATATATTGATTTGTTTTGCCCTTAAACAAATCATAATCTCTGTCAATATCATTCGGTCCAAATGCAATCCAGTTTACCACAACATCAAAATAATGATCCTGGAGCAATGTTTTAACCTTGCTCGTATCATTAATGTCGGCCTTTAAAATATGGGCTCCCTTAGGAATATTAGGTGAATTTCCTCTTGTCAACAGATATAGATCCATTCCATTTTCAAGGGCCAATCTACTACTAGCAGAAGATATATTTCCTGTTCCACCTATAAATAAAATTTTCATCTTGTTTCCGTTTTAGAAGTCTTCTTTAGATTTAAGAAATACAATTGAATTCGTCAATTTACTTCTCGTTTGTAAGTCTTTCTCTTCTATAGTTGTCTTTTTCCTTAATCATAATATCGATTACCTCCATCAATCTGCCTTCTACATATAGATCTATGATGTTTGTCTTTTGGCAAAAACGTATAAATTCTTCAATATGCCCTTTTGGAATACCCATATACTGAATAAAAACATCATCTCCCAGTTCCTTTCTTAGGTTGGTAGGAGCCATCCTCCTTTTCTGGTTAAGATTGGCCTCTTCTTTTTTCTCTTTCCTTTTCTTCTTTCCGATCATCGATACCAAATTCACGAGGTTCGCGGAAGGAACAACGTAATTACTGCTGGTTGGATCATCATAACCCTGATTCGCAAAATCTACCGCTTCATCTGCCATAAGTGGTAAAGAATCGCGCATCCTTTTCGTATCTATATAAAAAAGGCCGTCCAAGTCATGCCCTTTCAATTCAATCTCAGTCAATTGCTCAATTTTAGGCTTGAGTTCAATTTTAACGATCTCATTTTGTATTACCTTCTCGTCGACGATCAAGCCAAGTGTATGAAATTGTATTCCGGAAAAAATTAAGGTATCATTAACCGACATGGTAATTCGAAAAACCCCATTAAGATTTGTAATCGTTCCTTGACGTGTGCTTAAATTTAAAACATGGATATCCTGCAATTGAACAGAATCACTCTCAACCAGCCCGGTTACCAAAACAGGTTCTTGCGCTGACAACTTAATACATGCCGACAGAAGTAAAAAATACAAGATATTTTTTAAGCCTTTATTCAAAACTGAATGATTTAGCAGAAGCACTGAATCCTCTATAACTAAAACGGAGGTTCATATCTAATGAATTTCTAACAATAATACCAAAATACTTCGACATTCTGAATTCTGAAATCATTTAATTAACAGAAAATTATGAGGGTCATTATTCAGAGTTACCCTTTTGAAGGATCTGACTTTTGAAAATTTATATATTTGGTTTGTTACCAATTTTGAAATTCAATTAGATGTATTGGGCCATGAATATAAAAGATCAAAAACCACAGATGAAGAATCAAATGAGTTTAATCAAACTCTCATAATGCAAATTTCCTGTTAGATCTCTTATCGCAAAATTTGGCCCGACCTATTACTTTCGAGCTAAAAATTAGAACCTGCTAAGATCTTTACTCGCTTAACACATATTTTGATTTATCCCTATATCAAATAATGAGTGTCGATTTGACAAAATTTTCTTTGACAGAAATGTTTTATTTCAATTAAAGACTTCCCATTCTTTAAAAATATATTTGTATATTTAACTGACTATTAGTAATTTATAATTAATTACACTATAGTAGAAATATGAAGCTCCTCCTATATTTACTTTTCGCATGTCTAACTGGATTCTATGGATATGCACAACATATTGACCAAAATGGAAATACCCATGAAGTCTCTCCCTTGTTCAAGGAGGAAAAGGTTTTGAAAATAAATCTGACTTATTCTAAAAAGGAAATACTCAAGTATACCAATGATTCCACCTATATAAAATCAAAGCTCAGCTATCTTCAAACTGATGGTACCCTAAAATCGCTTGAAACTGAAATAAGAGCCCGGGGAAATTACAGACGATCTAATTGTTATTATCTACCCTTATGGATAAAAATAAAAAAAGAAGTTTCTCAAGGGACCATTTTTCAAGATGATAAAAAAATAAAACTTGTCCTGCCTTGTTTAAAATCGAAAAAATCAAATGATCATGTCTTAAAAGAATATCTGGCCTACAAAATATATGAATTGATTTCACCTTACCATTTTGAAACAAAACTACTTACCATACAATTGAAGGAAGACAAAAACAGAAAAGAAATTGAGCATGATCTTGTTGGGATTTTCATTCAGGATCATAAAAAACTAGCCGCCTTAAACCAAGCGACATTAATCAAAAGACATGTTGATCCGTATGGACAAGATGCCGTTAGTTCTGCGCGTAACGCATTATTTCAGTATATGATTGGTAATACAGACTATTCAATAGTCTATCGGCACAATGAAAAACTGATTTATAAGGATGGAAAAATTGTACCTATCCCTTATGACTTTGACATGTCAGGTCTTGTGAATCCAAGCTATGCATCAGTTTCAGTCATAAAAAATGAAACGTTACCTATAACCAAAGTCACAGATAGATTGTACAGAGGCTTTGATAGAGATGATGAGATTCTTCAACAAATAAGGAATGAATTTCTAGCCCATGAGAATGATGTCTTTCTTTTATTTGACCAATATAAAAGCTATTTCAAGGACCCAAAAGAGTTTACTAAATGCCAGAATTATATTTCCAGTTTTTATGAAATCATTAAAGATGATAAAAAATTTGAACATAGAATTTTAAAAAAAGAAAGATCAAAGTTGGATTAGATATATAATCACCAAGCACTTTACATTAGAGAAAATAGAAGGATTTAAAGTTCTGATTTCAAAATTACCCAAACATTTTCAGCAAGAATCTTCTGGCCTTCAACCGTTGGATGAATACCATCAGCTTGATTCAGTTCAGGAATTCCAGCTACATCTTTTAACAAAAAAGGTACAAGTCCAATACCATTCTTCTCGGCCAGTTCGGGAAAAATTAATCTAAATTCACTTGTGTAATCCTGGCCCATATTGGGTGGTATTTGCATCCCTGTAAGCAAAATTTTTACTTCCGGGTTATGACTGCGCACCGCATCAATCATCGCCTGAAGGTTCTTCCTCGTCTCAGTCAAAGGGATACCTCTAAGTCCATCATTGGCGCCAAGTTCCAGTACAAAAATATCCACATTCTGTTTCAATACCCAGGATAATCTATTCTTTCCACTGGCTGTGGTTTCTCCACTGAGGCCGGCATTGATTACCTTATATCCTTTAAACAAGCTATCCAATTTCTTTTGTATAAGAGCCGGAAACGCTTCATCTAATTCTAGGCCCATCCCTGCGGTTAGGCTGTTACCAAAAAATAAAACGACCTTCTGAGACACTATTTTCTGTTGCTCTTCAATTGTTGGAGCAACAATATTAGTTACATCGTTTTTCTTTGATTCAACTCCACTACAAGACAAAAACATAATGCATATAGACAAATAACAAAACTTTAACATCTCACTCATAAGTACCTAAAATTAAACTTGTTCATTTTCCTTATCTTTCTCAACCGTAAAAAGTAGCAAAGAAGAATGACAAATATATTAAATGTAAAGAACCTGGAGAAGACTTATAAAAGTGGTGAAAAAGAATTAAAGGTTCTTGACGACATCTCATTTAGCATACAAGCAGGTGAAACTTTTGCCATAGTTGGGCCTTCGGGAAGTGGAAAAACTACCTTACTCGGCCTGTGTGCAGGACTCGATCAGTCAAATAGTGGCGAAATAGAACTTTGCGGCACTAAAATGAATACACTAAATGAAGATGAACGCGCCTTGTTGAGAAACCAAAACGTTGGATTTATTTTTCAGGACTTTCAGTTACTCCCTACACTTACGGCCCTTGAAAATGTGGCTGTGCCTCTGGAGCTGCAGGGAATCAAAAGACCGGAAAAAATTGCCAAAGATCTATTGGAAAAAGTCGGCCTTGCAGATAGATTTGATCATTATCCATCTCAATTATCGGGTGGTGAGCAGCAAAGAGTTGCCTTGGCAAGAGCATTTTCAAATAAGCCAAGTATATTATTTGCCGATGAACCCACGGGCAATCTGGATGCCGAAACTAGTGAAAAAGTTGTTCAGCTCCTTTTCGACCTGAACAAGGAAGCAGGTACTACCCTGGTTATTGTAACACACGATATGGATTTGGCTAAAATGAATCAGCGCATCCTTAGATTGCAGCGAGGGAAAATTATTCAGGAACAAAGCGTATTGTAAGGTGGGAAAAACAGCAAAATCAAAAGCTAAAGTACAATGGCTCTTCAAAATGGCTTGGAGAGATGCCAAGGCCAGTTATAAAAGGCTATCGCTTTTTATGGCTTCCATTGTATTGGGTATTGCGGCGGTTGTTTCCATACAATCATTTAGCGAAAATCTCAAAACAAATATTGAGCTCCAGTCGAAATCATTGATGGGAGCAGATTTTATTATTGACAGTCGTAATTCACCTAACGAAAAAGTCCAGAAGATCATTGATTCACTTGGAGGGGCAGATGCCAGTGAGATCAATTTTGCTTCTATGGGGCTATTCCCAAAGAATGGTGGCACTAAACTTATTCAGGTAAAAGGCCTGGAAGGTGCATTTCCATTTTATGGTAATTTAGAAACCACTCCAGCAACTGCGGCAGAAAATTATCAGGAATCGGGTGCTGCCCTTGTAGACGCCACCCTGATGTTGCAATTTGATATCCAACCCGGAGACAGTATCAAAATTGGCAATATTACCTTACCCATTGGCGGTTCTTTAGATGCCGCGCCCGGAAGCAGTGGATTTTCAAGCGGTATTGCACCTCCTGTTTATATTCCGTATCGATTTATTGAAAAAACCGGTTTGATACAAACCGGCAGCCGGCTCGAATATCAATATTATTTTGTGGCTTCTGATAACACTGATCTGGAAGCACTCAATAAAAAACTGGACCCTATTCTGGATGCAGAAGATGCCGACATGGATACACATACCAGCACCAGCCAGCAATTAGGTCGGAGGTATGAAAATTTTGGTGTGTTTCTGAATCTGGTAGCCTTTATAGCGCTCTTGCTTGGTTGTGTTGGAATTGCAAGTTCAGTGCATATTTATGTCAAAGAAAAATTACGCTTTGTCGCTGTACTGAAATGTATAGGTGCCACGCGCAAACAAAGTTTTCTGATCTTTCTAATTCAAATTATAGGCATGGGATTTTTAGGAGGGCTATTTGGTTCCATTCTGGGAATCGGGCTGCAGGAACTCTTTCCCTATTTACTGAGCGATATGCTTCCATTTGACATTGAAACAACCATTTATCCAGGATCATTCCTTCTAGGTATCGTTCTGGGAATCTTTATGTCGGTCATGTTTGCTCTAATTCCATTGCTAAGTACCTGGTATGTTTCCCCCTTGCGTGTGCTCAGAATAGACGAATCGGCAAATGAAAAGTCGCGTAAAGCCAATTTCATTGTTGCAGGAATTATATTGGTGTTTTTATACCTGTTCTCATTTTGGCTGCTGAATAACTGGAAATATGCCTTGTATTTCATTATTGGCATCTTGGTCACTTTTTTGATCCTTATGGGCATTACTACCTTGTTTATGAGAACCATAAAAAAATTCTTTCCGACTTCCTGGGGATTTATTTCAAGACAAAGCCTTCTGAATTTATTCAGACCTCAAAACCAAACCATGACCTTGATACTGGCCATAGGAGTAGGTACTTTTTTGATCAGTACCTTGTATTTTACGAAAGATATGCTGCTGAGTAAATTATCGTTTGAAAGTGGTGAAAACACGCCGAATATCATTTTAATGGACGTTCAAAATGATCAAAAGAATGCGGTAGCAAAAACACTTGGCAATGTAATCGACAATATTCCCATTGTTACAATGAGGGTGCACAGTATCAAAGGAAAAGCCGCCAATGACATTCGCAAAGACACAAACAGTGCTATTAATCAATGGGTGCTCAACCATGAATTCAGAGTCACCTATCGCGATTCACTTATCGGATCGGAGTCTTTAGCCAGCGGTACCTGGGTACCTGAAGAAACGTATGACGGCACGAATCCAGTTTCAATCTCCATTGCAGAAAGCATTGCCAAAAATGCGCTGTTGCAGGTTGGGGATACGATTACCTTCAACGTACAGGGCGTTTTGATGACCACCAAAGTTGCCAATATTAGAACAGTAGACTGGGGAAGAATGCAACTCAATTTCTCCATAGTGTTTCCTAAAGGAATCCTTGAAAATGCGCCTCAGTTTAACGTGTTGTCGACGCATGCGTCAGATGAAAGAGCGTCTGCAAAATTACAGAGTGAATTGATTCAAAAATATCCAAATATTTCTATTATTGATTTCAGACAGGTCCTGGTTCTTATTGAAAAGGTGCTTAACAAGATCTCCTGGGTCATCAATTTTATGGCCATATTCAGCATTTTTACAGGGATAATTGTGCTCATCGGAGCCGTTCGAACCAGTAAATTTCAAAGAATCAAAGAGAACGTGTTGCTTAGGACGCTTGGCGCTACAAGCAAGCAGATCTTAAAGATCACTGCCCTTGAATACCTTTATTTAGGAGTCTTAGGAAGCCTAAGTGGTATTTTGTTATCCTTGCTCAGTGCTCAAATACTGGCTTATTTTATATTTGAACTGACATTTGTCCCCTCAGCCTTTCCATTCTTTGTTCTGTTTCCGGGAATCACTTTTTTAGTCTTATCAATAGGTTTGATGAACAGCAGAAGCGTATTAAACAGCCCTCCTTTGCAAGTGTTAAGAAAAGAAAATGCTGGTTGAAAATTAAAAACTGTATTTTTATATCGATAAACCAAGCTTTCTTGAACAAATTAATTGGCTATAGCATCCTTTTTTACTTCATGTCAATGATGCTTTCTCATCAATGCCTGGCGCAAAAAACCGATACAATTATTCATATAAACGGAAACATCCTTACAGGAGATCTTAAAAAAATGAATTATGGGGTGGTGACATGGAAAATGGATGGAATGGGAACCATTAGTCTGGAAGAACCCATCATAAACACCATCATTTCAAGTAAGATTTTTGAAATTAAAATGGATAACGGGAGAATCTATTTTGGATCATTTGAGGCGAATGATGAGAAAAGGAAGGTGAATCTTATATTGATAAATGAGGATATTATAGTTGACATTGACGATATTGTTGAAATCTACCCCATCAGAAATAGTTTCTTCTCACGTTTAAGTGGTAATTTCAGCTTGGGAGCGAATTATTCAAAAGGAAGTAACGTAGCAACACTTGCATTCTCAGGAAATCTTGACTATAGAAAGAGAAAAAGTTCCTTTGGTTTAACATGGGATACAAACGACACTTATCAGGGAGATACCCTCAGCTCAAGCAAGTTCGATATTACCTTGGACTGGGAACGATCTTTAAAAAACAACTGGTATTCGGATCTTTCTATAGGAGTTAGTAAGAATTTACAATTGGGAACCGAACGAAGATGGAACATTAATCTATCTGGAGTAAAAGACCTTGCCTATAACGAATGGAATCGCCTTTATGTAGCTGCAGGACTGAATGTATCGAAGGAAATTCCTGTAGGCGATGGGGAAACCACAGATGATATAGCAGGCCTATTCCAGCTGAAATGGAAAGTCTATAAGCTCAAGGGCGGAAAAGTATGGGTAGATGCCGATATTAACTACCTTCCATACCTAACCGGGGACAGCAGAAACAGATTTAACTTAAATTTGAGCCCACAAGTGAGCATTTTTAGTAATGATTTTAAAATTGGTTTGAATTTCTATTATACCTATGATAGTCGACCTCAAAACGTGGATGCATCTAATGATGATTATGGCTTAAATTTACAGTTTACCTATTCCTTACATTGAGTTTTTTCTAACCATTCTCATTATTTTAAGCATTCTATTGACCACGGTTAATCAATTCATTGATTTTGGTTAATGCATATGCCTTTTCTTTAGTTTAATTTTATAGCAATAAAGTTTCAAATCAGTCGATTTACTCCTGAGTGAATTCTATAACATTGAAAAATGACAATTACAGTCATAAAATCATGTTTAAAAATTTGATTCGAGTAAAGCCTGCTATTTAAATCACCTTAAATCGTTTTATTATGAAAAAAGAAATAATTTACAATGTTGATTTACATTTTGAACATGAAAATTGGCAACGAGAACTCAACTTTTGGGAAGATGAAATAAAATCCTTTCGCATAAGATTGGAAGAACTGGTTATGCGATGGACCGATCATGACGTTTTAGCTGAAATTGAAAAATTTCAAAATCAATTTATGATCCAGGAAAAAGAATTTGATTCGATAAATGATCAAATCGCTATGCACGAAAAAAATATGGCCTCACATTATGAAAACAATGAAGATGTACTAAATAAAATGTTCGTTGGCCAACATCTTACATTAAGGGAAGTAATGGAAACAGAGAGAAATCTCTATTACAATCTTAAAAAAGAATTTTTTCGTTTTATGACAAAATATATGTAAGTATTTGTTCAGTTGACTTCTAACTACTGATTAATCACTTGTAGATTTTCTTGTATTGTGATTACTAGTGCAAGTCACTTTTGAAACTTGTGACTGGCTATGATTTATTTTGTCAAGACGCTTCAATCTTTGATCATAACATTTTGAACAATTAGAAAAAAGTTCAAGATCCCAGGTGTCAGCAAATACTCGACCTGAACTGAGGCTTATGCCATAATCCAGAACCTCTTCGAGCGAGCTAAGTGATGGTTTTTCAAAATCTCCGCTTTCCATCAACATATCCATGGCTCCATTTCCAGCCCGAACAGGAATAACGGTACAACAATCAACCCCGGCCTCAAAGGCAAGGTCCAATGATTTTTTGGCCCAATAAACCCCTTCCTTTTCACTCATAAAAGGAGGCCTCAGTAATATAAAGGCACGTGTTTTAATTTGATATTGATTCAAATACTTTACCGCCTTTACAAAATCATCAACTTCCATTTGCTTGTTGAGCTTTCTCAAGATTTCAGGGTGCACCGTTTCCAAACCTATGGCCACCTCCAAATTAGTGCCAAGCATATCTCTGAATTGAAGGCATCTCTCATTGATCAGTTTAGGGTGGGCTTCAACAATTACTGTTTCGAAACTCGATACCAATGCGGCTATATCGCTATAATCTTCAACGGGTATCGCCTTTTCGTCAAAAAAACTGCCGCTATTATATAGTTTGATTTGTTTTGCCTCGGGCATTTTATTCAAGGCCCATTTGATCTGATTGGGTATGGCACCTACCGGTACCGAATCATTTGTAGTATTTTTCCAAAGATCACACATCAAGCAGCGAAACGAACATTCTTTATTGCTAAGAAAAATAATACCCGTATCCTTCATTTTCCCTGAAGCACTTCTCTCCTCTTCCACCAACCATGCGTAGGGCCGGTTTGGATCTACAAGATTTCGTTCAGGTCTTTTCGATACGATCCAGTTGCTGTTCATTAAGCTGTCACTATCGTTACTCATATTTTGACATGAATTCCTTTCTATAGGTGATGTCCTTTTCCGGAAAATGCTTGTTGAAATTATTGCTTGAAGCCGCCCCATGCTGAAAACGACGCTTTTCAAATACCGGCATATCTATTCCTGTAATGGCTTTAACACCTGCAGCTACGATCTGACCTTTTAAGTCATATAATTTTTGATGATCCCAATCTGTAAGATCTATATATGGAATCCCTTCAGAAATTTCAATAACGTTTGGCAAAGTGTAAGGACTAAAACCCTCAAAACCTAAAAGATCGGCAGGAGAAAAGGTACGCATATAACCTCTGCTCAGACCTCCAGAATAGGTTAAAGAATGCTTGATGGAGTCAACACCCCAACCCTCATGATATAACATCAAATTGTTTAGTACACTTCGAATGGTCAATTCAGGATTGTCTTCTATCGGATAATCCTTTAGATTTTCATCTCCGCCATCTCCATCGATGATATATTTCCACTCAGGATACCTGGACCTGATTCCTTGAAGCAAAGATAGATTCATGGTTGCCGACTGTATATCAAGAGGCTTATAATCTTCAACAACATCTATGGCCTCTTTCCAGTTAAGAGATTGATAATCGAGCTCTATAGGCTCTAAAAACAGTTCAAGGTCTAACTTTCTCAAAAATTTACGAGCCTGTAAAAGATCTGCTCCTTCCCCTTCAATAGACAAGGTGAATGCCTTTAAACGTGAAGGACTTTCCCCTAACTCCCTAAGTGCATGATACATCAGGACAAAAACAGAACCACTGTCAATTCCAGCCGAAAAAGTAACCCCAACAGGACCTTCAGTTGCTCTGAATTGAAGCCATTTTTTGATCTCGGTATAAACGGCTCCAATATAATCTTTGCCAATCTGCTCTATCTCATCAGGCTGGTATTTATTTCGCTTTGGATTAAAGAATCTTTCATAAATCGGATTTGGATCCGGACAACCCAACAATTCTATCCTTGTCACGTAGTGAGCTGGTGCCATTCTGGTATAAGAGGGATGAAATTGATCGTCTAATCCTTCCTTTTTAAGATGCTCATAAATCACATCGATCCTTTCGGCAATGATCAATTGAGGTCCAACGGCTTGTTTGGCAATAAAATATCTTATCGGCCTGCCAATTGACCGGGCCATTCTAATGGTTTTCCCTTCAACAGATATCAGGCAAAACTGTCCGTCTATCTTTCGAACGGCCTCAAGGTCACCAGACCGAACAATGTTCACAGCCTCTTCATGACTCATGTTGTAAATAACATTCTTCCTGGGATCCGTCAAATCGACTACCTTACTTATATATTGGCTATTCATGTTAACTATTTAATGCTGTTAATATACCCTTTATTATCAATTGCTAATTTAAGGAATTGACTCTATTTCTACCATGTCCTTGCGCCATAAAACTTCGAATCTAATCTGTTTCTATAGATATCCCTTTCCTTTTGTAACATTGAGATATTGATTCACTTTCACTTTTTCGAACACTTCTTCAGAGCCATCCGGCCATTGTATCTTTAACTCATCGACAATCTTATGATCACCTAATCCAACATGAACCCGAGGATCCTTGTTTGAAAGATAGCCACTTGTCCATTGATTGACTATGACTTGCGTCTTATTTCCGGTTCGCACAGTTATTCTTGCTCCTATACCCGAGGCCAGACCCAATTCTCCTTTTAAACTTAAGCCAAGCCAGTTTTTTTTATTGCCACCATCGTTTCTAAGCAAGCTTGCCGAGGCCATCAGGTCAACGTGAGAAATGGCTATATCCATATCTCCATCGTTATCATAATCCCAAACTGCAAGGCCTCTACCTGATCTTTTGGTCGAAAAATAAGCTCCATGCATTTTACCTACATCTTTAAAATTTCCATTACCATCGTTTTCAAGAAGTAAAGGGTATTGAAGAATCAGCTCTTCAGCCGTTCCGTTGGCTGTGATCAGGTCCAAATCTCCGTCATTATCAAAGTCAAACAAGGCAGCTCCCCAGCCACCTTTACCAGCCATGTGACTTGCTATACCACTGATCTCAGTAATATCCTCAAAAAGGCCGTTACCCTTGTTGCGATAGAGCGCCCCGTATTTTAAATCAGATACAAAAATATCCAATAAACCATCTCCGTCAATATCCCCGAGAGTGGCGTGCATAGAACCTGTTTCCTGTCCTTTGCTATTGGCGGCAACGCCACTGGCGATTCCGACTTCTTTATAGGTACCTTCATCATTTCTGAACAAGAAATTATAATGATGATCGTTGGCCTGAAAAATATCCATATCCCCGTCTTCATCATAGTCAACCACGGTAAGCCCCATACATTTGGAATCAGGATAAAACAATCCGTTTTTCTCTGTTACTTCTTGAAAGCTTCCATCAAGCCCTTGTTCATACAACATGGAGGCCTGACCTTTATACTCGGAAGGGTGAGGCATCATACCCGGAGTTTGGGTAGAAATATAATCTGGGTCAAAGGCAAGGAAATTGCCAACCATAGCATCTAATCGCCCATCCAGGTTATAATCCCAAAAAGATACACCAATACTCCATTTGGTAAAACCATTTAACTTATCAGGACCTGCAAGACTCAATTTCGCAGTAATATCCTTAAAAGTTCCGTCGCCGTTATTATGATAAAAAACATTGGAACCATAGTTCAATAAAAAAAAATCCTCAAAACCATCATTGTCAAGATCGATAGCGCCTGCAGCCATACTCCATTGAAGATCATCAATACCAGCCTCTCTGCCGGTTTCAGTAAAAGTTCCATCACCGTTATTCGTATACAATTTGTCACGACTATTTTTAAATTCTTTCCCTCCTTCATCTGAAATACCTTCCAGATAGGTGCCGTTCATCATCAAAAGATCCATGAATCCATCATTGTTATAATCAAACACAGTAATTCCCGAACCGCTACTTTCCAGGATATTCTCGTAGTTATAATCTCCAAACGTATAGGTGAAATCAACCCCCGATTCTTTTGCGACGTCCTTGAATATCAATTTTTGCTGAGCTGACAGCACTAAGGGAAAGCATAACAGTATCAGGCTGAAAAGCAATTGCAATCTATTATTCATTTACGCTTGGTTTTATAGAATTCTGAAAGGCCTCTGGGCTTATGATTCTTGTGTTATACGATTTATGGTACATTTCCATTTCCGGATCCTCAGGATAGGCATCCTGCTCCGTAGGGGGATAGACTCTCATTTCATGATAAGGCAACGGGAGTACGGTATTCCCGTGTGCCGTATTGAAATCTCCATCTTTCACCCATCCAACACTATGAATCAGAAAATCTCTTTTCCAGCCATCCTTTATTTCTGGCAAGATACTGGCATCAAAAGAGATAGAAGTTTCATCTCCCGCATTGGAAATAATATATTTGTTATCTGACTCGTGGAGCAAGGGTAAAACGTCTCCATATCTGGTGTAATTACCTGTAAGGTCACGCCATTTTCCTGTGGTATTCACTTCAGAATAATCAAACCAGTGAGGACCATATCTTCCACCCTTTCTAAACGTTCTGGAAAACCCTCGATAATGAAGATCAGCCTTTTTTGGTTGCAATACACTGGTGATCACAGTATTGTCGTTTTCCACATTGGCGAAGAATATTTCATCCCAATAAATTTCCATATTGGTTCGTATACGCAAACGATGGTCATTACTCAAAAATTTATCACTGAGATCAACAATAACTGTTTTATCCTTACCCATTGGAAAACTAATATCTGTCACTATGTTTTGCCACTGACCTCTCTTATTGATCACTTGTAGCTCAGGAAATTTGACCTTCAAAGCACCTGACTGTGAAAGAGCGACATTGATGCTGGCATCCGTAGGAAAGATCCATCCCCTTAAAAACAAATGAAGATTTTCCAATTGTCCTGCTTCTCCCGGATCAAGAATCAAATCATGCATTTCTGTAATTCCCTGATACCTTCCAGAAGTCAAATTGGATATAAATTGATCATCCTTTTCGAGAATCATAGGAAGTACATCACGGCCATGTTCGTCTTTGGCCGAGACAGGAACGTGCTTTTTTTCCACTTGCATCACTTGCATCCCTGGGAACGGTGGGGGAGTAAACTGTTCAGGAACAAAAATATCGACCTCCACAGGATGGTCAATGGCCACTAATTCAATTTGATCCATATAGATGGTTTCCCACAATTCGGATGTAATCTGAATAGAATAAGAGCCATCTTTAGCTTTTAATTGATCTGCTTCAATCTTGATATAGTCATCTGAAGCTGCTGCAAAAGCGTATTTGGTAGTCCCACCCATGATGCCCAAAGGCATACCCAAAGCACTCCTCCATGTAATATCTTTTACAAACTCATATTCATTTCCGTTCCAGGTATACAGAAACGGACATGAACCTTTTAAGGTTTGCGATTCAATCAAGGCCTGATCGGCATCCGGCAATAAAATATTTTGAGGAACTCCGTTGGTCCAGGTGATCCTGATAATATCAGCTTTCGATCTGTTCCCAAGCCCAAAATAAATATTGGGGTCAGTAACAACCAAACTTTGATAAAGGTCTCCGGCACGCATTTCAACTTTCGCACCTATCCCAAAATAATTATTCTTAGCGCTACCCGTTCTCAAACCCACAAGCTTCATATTGACATAGTGGTTCATATTTCCTCCATCATTTCTTAAAAGGCTTACACCTCCATTGGTCAAAGCCAACACAATATCCCGATCTCCGTCATCATCATAATCAAGAGAAGCCAATTTCGACCCTGTATAGTGATTCTCTGGTAAAAGTTCTGAAACATTTGTAAATTCCCCTGACCCGTTATTGTGAAACAACAGCAGACCATTTCCATTCTTCTTTATCGCTTCGCCAATCAGAAAGATATCCTGAAACCCGTCGTTATCGAAATCAACAAATTCGACATCCCGTACTTTTAAATTTTCGATTCCAGGAAACATAGTCCCTGCATTTGTGTCCGTTTCAAACTTTCCATCTTTTGTATTGACATAAAGTCTGCTTTGCTTTCCTTCTTGGGAACCTATAAATACATCCAAAAAACCGTCATTATTATAATCTCCAACAGCTAATACTCTAGCGCCCTTATTTGGTATAAGTCCCGAATCAGGTTGCTGTTCGAACTTTCCCTGCCGTTTATTTGTATATACTAATATGGTTCCGTTTTGGCTCAAAGTAATGAGATCTACATCTCCATCATCATCAAAATCACCAAAAGCAGCGTCGAGTGTATTCATTTCCACTTGAGAGGAGAGTCCCATCTCATTTGCCATTTCCGAAAAAGTTTCATCCCCATTATTCCGAAAAACGCTGTTATGGATATTTGCAGCTTGAAAAAGGTCCAGATCCCCGTCCTGGTCCATGTCAAAGAATATAGCTTTATTTACCTGATTACCTTTGATTTGAGCTGATTCGGTTCTGTTTTCAAAAACTCCTTTGTTTGCATTTTTGTACAAAACAGATCCATTATCCATGTACACATAAAGATCCAAAAATCCATCATTGTCATAGTCAGCAAAAATGGCTCCATCTTCCTTCCCTTTGTGATCTAAGCCCACCAGACCTGCAACATTTTCGAAGCCCTCATACGTTTTACTAAAAAGGTAATGTTCATAGGATTTTCTCGATGAATCATAGCTGCCAATATAAAGATCAGTTTTACCGTCGCCATTAAAATCTGCAGCCTTTATATGAGTCGTGTTTTCAAAACTTTTATCTCCCTCTTTTAGAGAGGGAACGAGTTTTAGCCCCAGGTCGGAGCTAACATCTTTGAATTTTATCAATTCCAAAATAGACCGATCATCCAATGGTTCGTCATTCATGCTTCGATTATAGGTAATGAGTGGAAATCCTATTTGCGAACCACCAGGTCCCTTTAGCTCATTAATCCCTGATTGATAAGGAAATGAAACCCTCAGATAATTATGAAAAATAGTGAAATTGATAAGGGCCTTTTCTGTATCAGATCCTTGCAAATTTTCTTTGGTCTTATCATAAAATTCTTTTGACTCCTTTGGGAACTCAGGAAACTGTTTTTGAAGGATTTCTAAACGTTCAATAGCCTTATCGGAATTTCCTTCAGCAATCAACATTTCTGTTAGCTGCAACTGAGGTACTATGTTATCCGGAGCATATTTTACGAGTTGCTGTAGATAACTCTTTTGAAGTTCCAGAGCAGTTTCTCCACTTTCTGCTGAGTACAATTCAGCAAGATCATACAGAATCTTAACCTGACCCGGCTCCGATACAAGGGCAGTTTGTAATGTCTTAATGGCTTCCTCTCTTCTTCCATCCAATTGATAAACGGTTGAAAGCAACAAACTGATGTCAGCATCATTCGGATCAATGTCTTTGGCCTTGAGAATCTGAACTTCCGCATCTTTGTATTTTCCCATCCGGAGGTATACCAAACCAAGGTTCGCATAACCCAGTTTATCATCAGGAGCCAATTCGATCAACTTTAGAAATTCATTCTCAGCCTCTACAAGCTTAAATTCCTCGAGATAGGCCAGCCCAAGGGTCTGGGTGGTCATTATTTCTATTGACTTTTTACGTTTGTCAGCCTCAGACTCTTTACAGCCAAAGAAACTGGTAAACATCAATAATAACACACATAAAACACTAATCTTCTTCATTGGATCAAAGTTAAGTAATAAATAGATAGATGTTTGGATTATTTTTTACCCAGAATAGCAGATTTATTCCTTTATTATCAGTAGTTCCCCTGCGTTTTTCAATCTTCCTTGAGAATCAAATTGAATGTTCCCTGTAAGTCCTTGATAATTAATTTGAGACATCGTTTCCTGTAAATTCACACCATGATTTTCAGACTGTTTCAAAGCTTCGGCGATAATCATGATCCCATCGTAAGAGAAGGCCGCTATCGGCCCTGGTTTTTTATTGAATTCCTTTATAAATGCTCTTTCAAAACCAGAGGAATCTGAATGTAACCCAAGTCCTAAACTAATCACAGTAAATCGATCCTTATACTCATTCTGAATGGAAAAGAACTCTTGAGATTCCAGTACAGAAAGATTGGCATAAATAGGTATGGTCTCTCCTAATTCTGTTAGTTGTTTTAGAATCTTTGACAAAGCAAGTTGTCTTCCCATAAGAATAATCGCTTCTGCCTGACTCTTATTCACTTTAGCCAAGAAGTCACCTCGTATTGATGCTGAAGATTGATAACTAACTGATAGTATGCTAAGCTCCTGCTTTTCTTTTGAGGCTTCAACCAAACTTTTTAAAGCTTGTTCGGCATCATAGGTCTGATCATGAACCACAAGGATTTTTTGAAATCTTTTTTGTACAATGAATTCTTCAAGAAGTAAAGCTGCCTGCTGATCATCAGTTGGTACGATTGAAAAATACCATGGCACATATGCTTTGGAAAGGCTGGGGTCACTTGCCCAGGCTGAAAGATACAACACTTGTGTTTTTGCGATGACCTGTTCTGCCAAATGTGAGTTCCTGCCGTCAATAGAACCCAGAATGGCCATCACTTTTTCTTTAAAAACCAAATCAACCACTTCGCTCGATCCTGCTCCCCAGGATCCTTCTACCGACCGAGTGAATAATTTCAAAGGTTTCCCATTTATTCCTCCTGTATTATTGACCTCCTTTACAGCCAGTCTCGCAGCAAACCCTGCATGCAGTTCATTCTGGTCATTCACTAAAAGTCCAAGTGGAATAATCCCTTGCTCCTTACGTTTTTCCTGACTGTGTAAGGTCATCGAAAGAATGGTTCCCATCAACAGGAAAAACAACAACATATGTCTGGTTCTTACAAACTTCACTTGTGGTTTTTTACTTTTAATAAGGCCCGAAAGGAAGTGCTAGTAGCCCACCATTTTTCCTGAATGACTTCTTTTTCCAAAATCAGGACCTGCACTGAATTTAAATTTACCATTTTTCACTTCAGCCATCCAAATATCTCCAATATCGTTCCAGCTTCCATCTAAAATAATTTTACCTGTAACCCCTTCATATCCTTGAAATGTATTCAAATCTGTCAATACATCTCTAATAAGCACCCTGTTAAGTCCTGCCTTTTGAATCGCCTCAAGGATCAAATTCATTCCGTCAAAGGCATGAGCAGCAAAGACATCCGGCTCCACACCAAACCTGGCTATATAATCGCGTTTGAACGTATCTAACTTTTTACTTTCCGACATTGGATTATAGGGGCAAGTACTTATAATACCTTCCGCGAGGTCTCCTGCTATATCAAGAAATTCATTTGAAACGATCCTGTCTGAAGCATATACGGGTTGTTCCATACCCATTTTTCTCAACTGTTTTAAAATCAGGGCAGATTCCTTGGCATTCGCCCAAATTAGAATGGCATCGGGTGATACTCTTTTGATTCTAGCCAGTTGCATGGAAAAATCAGTTTCTCCATCATTAAACCGCTCCTCGATCATCATAGGATGTCCTAGTCGTACCGCTGCTCCAGAATATTCCATAATGCCCACCCGTCCATAACGAGTGTTTGTTCTGATCACGGCGACGCGTTCATGTTTCTTTTCCTCAAAAATATGAGTCGCCAGGGCATAACCACTTTGACGATCATCACTGATCACACGGATGGCCCAGGGAATATTTGTTTCGGTAAAAGTGGGGTCAGGATCACCTGTATTTACCATCATGATCTCCATTTTCAATGTAGCTCTCAAGGCAACATGCGAAACGATATCATCAATAGATCCCAGCCAGGCCCATACATTTTCCTCATCCATTTTTACCACCTCATTGGCTGCTGCTCCCCAAAGTCCAACATCATTATGAACCATTAGGGTATAAGGCAGACCCTTGTATCCTCCGGCGGTATTTGCTTGTTCCAGAGCCAAAGTTGCTCCATTGAGCATTTGCTTTCCAAGAGGTACAAGTGATGATCCTTCAAGAGGTCCGAGAAAACCTATCCGAACCTCCTCAAGATTATCCGGTGCCACTTTATTCCTGCCGGCTCCGTAGAATTGAACTGGCTCAATAAAATGATACTTATAGGCCTTCTGAAATTTCTGATAAGGAAATAGTTTGTCAGGGGTTTTCCCATATTTCAAATCCTTTTGCTGGGCCTGTAATCCTTCAAGCAGAAAAATGCAGACTCCTAGAAAGCAGATCCAAAACCCGAATTTCGTTAGCATGTGATTTCTATTTAGTTTGATTTACAAATGGCATATACTTCAATTTCAACCAACAAAGTTTCCCAGCATAATCTAGCCTGAATTCCAGTAGCGGCCGGAAGTGGATCAAGATTTAACCATTGATAGAAAGACGTTCGTATCTTATTAAATTCACCATAATCTCTTTCTATATCTCTTAAATAATTGGTAGTCCTCACCACATCATGCCAGGTCATACCTTCTGCTTCTAACAAATTGGTAATATTGACATAGGTTCTCCACAACTGGGCTTTAAAATCTCC
>RCNB010000101.1_pt1 | contig 67466 bp, 64 predicted proteins | sample 2041321 | NCBI WGS metagenome assembly RCNB01 (sample SAMN09708232, study PRJNA481090) | Marine sediment metagenome, whole genome shotgun sequencing project. | reverse complement strand
AGGCATATTCGACAACCTTATGGCGAGGATGATGAATACATCGCCATGCTACATCAAAAATCTTAATACTTAAGTGCCTAAGTCAATAAATCAATATAAAAACTAAAAAAGTGAATACGTACAAAATAGCAGTAGTGCCTGGGGATGGCATTGGAAACGAGATTGTACCCGAAGGTGTTAGAGTTCTCGAAGCAATAGCAAAAAAGCATGGATTTAGTTTTTCAGCGGAATATTTTGATTGGGGAGCAGGTTACTATATAAAGCATGGCGAGTTTTTACCTAAAAATGGTCTGGAAACCCTTAAGAAGTTTGATGCCATCTATTTTGGTTCTGTTGGTTTGCCTGAAGTAGACGATACCCTACCGGCAAAAGATTATACCTTTAAAGTGCGGACTTCCTTTAATCAATATGTCAACTATCGACCTGTGCGAACCTATCCTGGGGTTCAACGTCCGCTGAGAAGTGAAAAGCACATAGATTTTGTAATTGTAAGGGAAAACACCGAAGGTGAGTTTGTCCAAGTCGGGGATCAGTATCTGCCAGATTCCGAAAATGGAATGGGCGTAGACACCAGCATTTTTACTAGAAAGGGTATTGAAAGAGTTGCGCATTATGCTTTTAAGCTTGCGCAAAAACGCAGAAAAAAGTTAACCCACATTACAAAATCAAACACACTGATCAATAGTCTTACGTATTGGGACCGTGTTATCAAAGAGGTTGCGCAAAAATATCCTGATGTGGCCCATGATCAAATGTACATCGATAACTCAACTGCGAATTTTGTTCTAAAACCCGAAATCTTTGATGTGGTGTTGACTACCAATCTTTTTGGTGACATTTTAAGTGATTTAGGAGGTGCCATTATGGGGAGTTTAGGCCTCGGCGGAAGTGGAAATATTAACCCGGAAAAAGATTTCCCCTCAATGTTCGAGCCGATTCATGGTTCGGCACCCGATATTGCAGGCAAGAATATTGCAAACCCTTACGGACAAATATGGTCGGCAGCTTTGATGCTTGAACACCTAGGCGAAACAAAGGCCGCTGAAAATATCATGGGCGCCATTGATAAATCAACCTCTCAAGGTGTTTTTACCGTTGACTTAGGAGGCAAGGCGAGTACATCGGATGTAGCTAGTGCCGTAATCGATAATTTATAGCAATTCATTGATGACAAATGTAGTAGACCTTACATTAACATATTCAAATGGTCTTGCTGGTTTTCAAAAGGAAACCAGCAAGACCATTGAAAACGATGGTTGGAATGCAAGTACCTTGACCTTTTATTCACACTGCGGTACCCATATGGATGCTCCGTTACATTTTGATATAAATAGTCAATCCATAGATGAAATTCCTGTTTCGGATTTCGTTGGTAGGGCATGGGTGGCTGATATTAGGCATATTGGGGCAAAGGCTTTAATAGAAGTAGATGACATTCCAGAAGATATCAGGCAAAAATTCCGAGATTATGATAGTTTGATATTATGGTCTGATTGGTCGCAGTATGTAAATACTGCAAAGTATCGCAATGAACTACCAAGGATTAGTGAAGATCTTGCCGAATGGTGCGTAACAAAAAAAGTAAAAATGATTGGTGTGGAACCTCCCTCTGTTGCCGATGTGAATAATTTGGAAGAAGTCACCAAAATTCATCAGATTTTACTTCAAAGTGTAATTATTATTGAAGGACTTACAAACATTGCTGAAATACGGTCAAATTGTGTAGAATTAATTGCATTGCCTTTGAAAATAGGGAGAGGCGATGGCGCCCCGGCAAGAGTAATCGCTTTAGAGAGAAATTGATGAACATCTTACTTTCAGACATTAAACAAACATTGCCGAAATCGGATAAATCTGACCTCAGAAGTTTAAATACCAACTTGTTTAGTTCGTTGAACAAAACGTGCATTGTTATAGATGATGATCCAACGGGCAATCAGACAGTTCATGATATTGCGTTATTGACGCAATGGGATGTAGATACTATGTGCAGTGAATTTGAAAAGAAAACTCCGGTATTCTTTATTCTTACGAATTCAAGGAGTTTATCTAGTACCCAATCAACTCAAATATATAGAGAAATAGCTGCGAATATTAGCAAAGCCTCGGCAATAACTAAGAGAGAATATACGGTTGTAAGTCGTAGTGATTCTACCCTAAGGGGGCATTTTTCAACAGAAATTGAGGCCCTACAATACGGTGGAGATTTCAAAGAGGGCATAACGGTTTTTATTCCTGTTATGTTCGAAGGAGGACGGGTTACGGTAAACGATACCCATTATATTTCCGAAAAAGAAGTTTTGATACCCGTAAATGAGACACCTTTTGCAAAAGACCATTCCTTTGGATACACAAAAGCCAATCTTAAGGAATATATAGAGGAGAAAACCAATGGAAAAATAAAGGCCGCCGAAGTCATCTCCTTTTCTTTGGAACAGCTTAGAACACAAGAACCTGATTCATTGTGCAAACAGATCATAAGTATAAAGCCCAATTGTTATTGCATATTTAATGCAATCGATTACAGCGATTTAGATAAAGTAACACGCGCATTACTTTTGGCGGAAAGGAAATGTAAAAAAATACTATACCGTACATCAAGCTCTTTTATTCCCTCTTATATTGGCTTGCTCCCAAAAGAACTACTGACTAAAAAAGACATGGGGCCAATGGATAAAAAAAAGGGAGGAGTGGTTATTGTGGGTTCTTATGTTCCAAAATCTTCAGTACAACTAGATTATTTGTTGGGTTACGTTGATGCGGAAAATACTATAGAACTGAATGTCAATCATTTGATAAACAAACGATCAAACACTTATCTACAAGACATTAGCACCAAAATTGACCAAAAAATAGATACGGGCAACAATGTAGTCGTCTACACCAGTAGAAAATTAATTACTGGGGCCGATATGCGCAGCAACGTAAACATTGGGGCAACAGTATCAAACGCACTTGTGACAATTCTAAAGCAAACAATAGTTCGTCCCAAATACGTTTTAGCAAAAGGAGGCATTACCTCTCATGACTTGGCCATTAAAGGTCTTGGCATGAAAAATTCAAAGGTAACAGGGCAAATCATTAAAGGTGTTCCTGTATGGCAAATGGGCGAAGAAACGAAATTTCCCAATTTACCCTATATCGTTTTTCCGGGGAATGTGGGTACTCAAGAATCACTTTACCAAATAATACAAAAACTATCATGATATGAACATGTTTAAAAGAAGGTATGGATTCTTTGTAGGCTCCTTTTTAATCACTTTACTTCTGTATGTCGATCGGGTTTGTATTTCCTCAGCTAAGGATTCCATTGGCAATGACCTTAGTCTAAGCGATACTGAAATGGGTTGGGTTTTAGGGGCTTTTGCTTTAGGCTACGCGCTTTTTCAGGTTCCTGGTGGCGCCATGGGAGACAAGTATGGGGTTCGTAAGGTTATGACGGGTATTATGGTTATTTGGTCTCTTTTTACCTCTTTAACAGGTGCGGCTTGGAATTATAGTTCTATGTTGATTTTCCGTTTTGTTTTTGGTGCTGGAGAGGCGGGTGCATTTCCAAATATTTCAAGGGCTGCATTTTCGTGGGTCCCCTTAAAGGAAAGAGGAATATTTCAGGGCATTAACTTTTCTGGTTCTCGGTTAGGAGCTGCTTTTGCATTACCTCTTGTGGCCTATCTCATAGAGGCCTGGGGATGGCGAAGTATTTTTTATTTTTTTGGCGCCATCGGGGTATTATTCGCTGTAGCGTTTTACCTGATATTTCGAAACAAGCCCGAAGAACATTCCGGTATTTCCGATGAAGAAAAGAAATATATTATTCAAAATCGCCAAAAAGAAACCATTACATCGAGTAAAGCGTTGCCCCTTAATAAAATTCTAGGCTCTAAAAACGTACTCTTTGCCATGGGGCAATACGTTGGTAGCAATTTCATCTTCTTTTTTACGCTGACCTGGTTGTTCCCTTATATAAAACAAAAGTACGGGCTTAATTTGGTTGACGCTGGGTTTTACGCCATGCTTCCCCTGCTTGCCGGCGCGGTTGGCAACTGGACCTCTGGCTTTATGGTAGACAGTATTTTCAAAAAAGATAAATGGAGACGTTCAAGAAGTTTTCCCGCCATTCTTGGATTTGTTTTCGTTATTATTGGAATCATTTCCAGTCTCTATATGGATACCGCGTTAGGGTCCGTCTTATGTCTCTCTCTAGCCATTTTTGGGGCCGATATGACACTGAGTCCTTCTTGGTCTTTCTGTATGGATATCGGTGAAGAACATTCGGGTAAAGTATCAGGTATGATGAATATGGCAGGTAATCTAGGTTCTTTTACCACCGCCCTTGCATTCCCGTATCTTCAGGAATGGACCGGGTCTAACGATACCTTTTTTTATGTTGCGGCTGTTTTGGCAGCAATTTCAATATTCTTTTGGTTGAACATGAATCCTGAAAAAAAATTGGCAAATGCGTAAGAAACTAAAAGGTGTAGCGATTGGAGCGGGGTACTTCAGCAAATTTCAATATGAAGCTTGGACGCGTATTCCTGAAGTTGAAATTACCGCACTTAGCAATCGAAATTCAGATAAGGCCACGACGATTATGGATGCCTACGGAGTGAAAAAAAAGTACAGCGACTATAAGGAGATGATCTTGAAAGAGAAACCTGATTTTGTGGACATCATCACGCCTCCTGAAACACATCGAGAAATGTGCAATTTTGCTGCTGATCATGGAGTACATATTATTTGTCAAAAGCCATTAGCGTCAAGCTATGAAGAATCTAAAGAAATTGTGGATTATGCCAAAAGTAAAGGCGTGCGTTTTGTTGTGCATGAAAATTTTCGTTTTCAACCTTGGCATCGTGAAATAAAAAAAATAATTAACAATGGCGAAATAGGCAATGTGTACAGTCTCAATTTTAGGTCTCGTATGGGTGATGGCTGGGGAGAAGATGCTTACTTGGCCAGACAGCCTTATTTTAGGGACTATAAAAAACTGCTTATTTATGAAACCGGGGTTCATTATATAGATACATTCAGATACCATTCAGGGGAGGTTAAAAGTGTTTTCGCCATTCTTAAGAAATTAAACCCGGTAATCAAAGGAGAAGACTCAGCCCTTATGATCCTAAACTTTAAGAATGAAGCTACTGCCATATGGGATGCCAATAGGTACAACGAGAATAACTTTAAAAAGTCGAGGTATACTTTCGGAGAGTACCTAATAGATGGTTCTAATGGATCAATAAGGCTCTATTCCGATGGAAAGTTGACCCTACAAAAATTAGGAGAACCAGAAAAGGAACATTTCTACGTCCACAATGACAGAGGGTTTGCTGGGGACTGCTGTTATATATTTCAAAGAGATTTTACAGATCACTTTATTTCGGGAGATGCCTTTGAAACCAGCGGCGACAACTATTTAAAAACTATAAAAGTTCAAGAAGCGGTTTACGAATCGGCCAAAATAGATGCCCCTATAAATCTGGATAGTTTTATATAGTTATTGCCCAATTTCATTTTACATTATCAGCCACTTTTAACCTTTTGATGGCTTTGGCAGTTGACTCTTCTAAAATAAAAAGGAACTTTGTACGGTGAGAAAAAGATGTATGGGGCCGAACTCAAAACACCAAACAAACCGGTTGCGAAATGGGCACTTGATTTCCGGAATACGTTAATGATCCCGATTCCGTGTCTACTTCGAAGACTACGATATTGTTCGATTTTCTATTGGCTACCAAAAGAAATTTACCATCTGGTGATAAGCTGAAATTTCGGGGCCAATCGCCTTGTACGGGCTCATTGTGCTGCAAGCTCAATTCTCCTTCTTCCGTTACCGAAAAAATGGCGATGCTATTATGGCCACGGTTGGAAGCATATAAAAATCGCCCGTCGTTACTGAGACGAATATCTGCACAGGCGTTCTTTCCTTCAAAATCAGTGGGAAGTGTACTTTGTTTATCGATTCTCGTAAAGATTCCTGTTTCTGAATCGACCGTTACAGATACCACGGAGCTCGATAACTCATTGATAATAAACGCCTGGTTTTTTTTTGGGTGGAAAACTAAAAGTCGTGGTCCATCACCAGGGTCCATTTCTAAAGCAAGTTGTTGCTCCTGTAATTTTCCCTCAGCATCAATAGGGTATAGTAAAACCTTATCGATACCAAGATCGGAAACATAGAGAAACCGACCGGAAGCATCGAACATGGTGCAGTGCGCATGGGCCGATTTTTGATTGGGTAAAAATGGACCGCTTCCCGAATGCTGCTTCGTTTGGGTTTTCCCAGAAATAGCGCCCTTCGAATCTATAGGATAGACGGCAATATTTCCGGAGCCGTAATTCGCTACCCCGAGTAAGTTTTCCGCTTCGTTCAAAGTGACATAGCACGGGCCTTCCCCTTCGCTAAGATGGGTACTTTGTTCTTTCAGGGCAGTACGGTCATCATTCCATTTGTACACCGTTGTGGTTGCGGGATCGGGACGGTTAACTGAATACACCGTTGACCTATCTTTCGAAATGCAAAGAAATGTCGGACTTGTTTGTTCCGCTAAAAGTAGTTTATCCCCCAGTTCTCCGGTAGCTAGGTTAAAACTGTATTTATAAATGCCTTTACTTTCTTCATCACTATAGGTGCCGACCAGAAGTTCGACGGTACTGTCAATTTCTTTTCCTTCCATTTCAGATATAGCCTCTGAACTCTGGTTTTTTTTGGTATTGGGTTTGCACGTCACGGTCAAAATCAGGAGCGCATAAATCGATATATTTCGTAGTAACTTTCTATTTGTCTGCATGAATAAAGGTTTAAAGTTATTTAGTGAATCGATTAGCTACAGGGGCTTGCATTTGAAAGATTGATTGAAATCTCAGTTTTCCATTGAAATATCTTACTTCTAAAAAAAATAATTCATCGGCAGTATGATGTGCAAGATATAGAAAAATCGGCCCTGATTATCAGGGCCGATTTTTCACTTTATTATTTTAAGAATTTCAAAACTGGAAATATTCTAGGTCAATCCAATACTTTTGCATTTTGCAATTGAGGTTCTTCGGTTTTTCTGTTTTTAAGCCAAAAATAGAGTATGGTAAAAAGCACAATTAAAATTCCCGGAAAAAGTACCATGGTACCCATGGTCGCCTGACCTGCAACTATTTCAAGTTCATCACCGGTCAATCCGTTTGCGGATGCGGCAGCTCTATCCGAATCGATCCATCCACCGATAATCCGTTGGAATATAGATGTTGAAAACATGCCGATAGCTCCAATTATAGACATGCCCAAAGCACCACTTCTAGGTACTTTGGTTGCTACTAAGCCAATCATATTTGGCCAAAAATAGGCTATGCCAAGGGCAAAAACTATCGCGGCAACATAGGCCATGGCTCCAGTTTGCGTACTAAACAGATAAATTCCTATAGTAGCCAATACGGCTGAACCCAACAAAACCCCAGTTAAATTAAACTTCGCAACCATACTGCCCCCAAAAAACCTAGCTACGGCCATTAATCCAGCGGTTAGAGCCAAAATTAGGTAAGTGTTTGCACCGCTTTTTTCCAAAATAAGACCGACCCATTGATTTGGCCCGAATTCGGAGATGGCTGTTAGCGCCATGCAAACACCAATGAAAATAAACAAAGGTGTAGCCATGGCCTTAACATTGCCACCAAGTGTTGCTGCTTCCTTCACTTTTGCTTTCGGCCAATTTTGACCAAAAAATAAATAGGCATAAATGATAGCAGGAATTAATAGCAACCATACTTGATCTTGACCTATAATACCCAAGTATTCCATTAATCCTGACAATAAAATTCCTACTGCAATTCCGCCTGGGAACCACATATGAAAACGATTTAACATTTTACTCATTCTATTGCCTTCATAGGCATCTGCAATCATAGGGTTACAAGCTGCTTCCGTACAACCATTACCTAAGCCTATTAATAGATTGGCCACCAGTAAAAGCATATAGCTTCCTGAAAAAATAAGCATCAAAATGCCAATGGCGTGTGCAAAAAAGGCAAACTGCATTATCGCTTTGCCTCCCACTTTATGGTAAATCAAACCACCAATTACCATTGATATTGGGAAACCTGCGAACCACATCGAAGTGATAAGGCCTCCTTGACTAGCAGATAATTCTAATTCTTTTATGAGTTGATCTAAAATTCCGGCGGCGATAGCAAAAGAAAATGCCGTGGTAATCAGTGCGAAGCAGCTACCATAAAAAAGTCTGTTGGCATTGGAGGCCATTGTTTTTGTTGATGTTTCCATACGATAATTGGTTTATTGTTTTAATATTCTACAAAAGAAATATAATTGGTTAAATGCTTGATTTTTGAGAAAATCACAACGAAAGATAATTCAAAAATCCGTAATTGATAAAAAAAAAGTGGTTTTACCGATAAAATCAATAAAAGATGTAAAACAAGTGGCCGTTACTATAATGCAATTGCATAAAGTCTATTCGTCTTGCTGTGCTACGATTTAGACCAGAACATGCTACGTGTTTTGTGGTTAAAAGCCTGCAATTGCTGTATTCACTAATTTTTTGACTTGGCTAATGTCAAAATCATAAGTATAGCAGAGATTAAGTGCGATATTATATTTATATTCACACTTGCTCTGAAGAACTTATAAAACCAGCTATAAAATAAGAATATGAAAATGAACCAAACTGAAAAGGAATCGACAAAAAAGTCCAGAAGGGATTTTGTCAAAAATACCGCTCTATTTACGGGGGCTTCTATGCTATTGCCCAACCTGCAAATGAATGCGATGGTAAATGTTTTCAAAGATAAAAAGCTTAAGATTGCCTTGGTTGGATGTGGAGGTCGTGGCACTGGTGCCGCAGTTCAAGCATTATCCGCAGACGAGAATGTAGAATTGGTCGCTATGGCCGATGCTTTTGAAGATCGGTTAAAGAGTAGTCTTATGAACATTACAAAGACCATTTGTGATGCTGAAGAAGCGAGTAACCCTAAAAAGAAGAAAAAAAATGATTCAGATGCATTATGTAAGACAAAAAAAGTAAACGTTCCCGAATCAGTTCGTCGGTTTTGATGGTGCTCAAAAAGCTATGGATTTGGCCGATGTGGTCATTTTAGCTACGCCTCCGGGTTTCCGTCCGCAACATTTTGAATATGCTATCAATAATGGTAAGCATGTGTTCATGGAGAAACCCGTTGCGACCGATGTTCCGGGAGTACGAAAGGTTTTGGCAGCGGCTAAAATGGCAAAAGATAAAAAACTGAACGTAGTGGTAGGTCTACAAAGGCATTATCAAGACAGTTATTTAGCTGCGATGGAACATTTGAAAAAAGATGCTATCGGAAATATTGTTTCTGGTCAAGTATATTGGAACAGCGGTGGGGTTTGGATACGTGAAAGACAGCCCGGTCAGACCGAACTGGAATATCAGATGCGAAACTGGTATTATTTCAACTGGCTCTGTGGCGATCATATTTTAGAACAACATATACATAATATCGATGTTGCGAACTGGTTTGTGGGCGAATACCCGATATCAGCGCAAGGAATGGGTGGACGTCAAGTACGTACCGGAAAAGACACCGGCGAAATTTTCGATCACCATTTTGTAGAATATACGTATCCTAGTGGTGCGGTAATCGCCAGCCAATGCCGTCATCAACCAGAGACCATGAGTAGAGTATCAGAATTCTTTCAAGGTACAAAGGGAACGGTTTCCACAGAAGGTGACAATGCGACGATAAAAGATTGGAGTGGTAAAACACTCTTTGAGCATCGTGGAAAAGACGATCCCAACCCCTACGAAGTAGAACACGTAAAACTATTTGAATCTATTAGGAATGGAGGTGTAATTTCCAATGCAGAGAACGGTGCCAAAAGTACGATGAGTGCGATTATCGGTAGAATGGCGACCTATTCTGGTAAAGTAATTAAATGGGACGAAGCCATGCAATCAAATCTAGATTTGGCTTCTGATGATTTGAACTGGGATTCACCGGCGCCTGTTCAACCAAATGCTGACGGTACTTATGAAATTCCTACTCCTGGAAAAACGGTTGTCATGTAATCATATCAATTCCTATTATGATGTATAGAAAATCAATAATGTCCCTGCTTTTGGCAGGGACACTTTTTTTGTCGTGTAAAGAGAAAGCACCTTCGGTAGGTGAGGAAGTTGAATCTAGTAAGCCCAATATCATCTATATTTTAGCCGATGATTTGGGCTATGCCGAAGTAGGTGCCTACGGACAAGAGAAAATAGAAACACCCAATATAGATGCATTGGCGAAATCGGGAATGCTGTTTACACAGCATTACACCAGTGCACCCGTTTGTGCCCCAGCGAGGTACATGTTGCTTACAGGAAAACATGCAGGCCATGCTTATATTAGAAGCAATTCAGAATGGAAAGAAAGAGGCGAGGTTTGGGACCACCGCGCCATGGCAAAAGATTCTACCTTAGAAGGCCAAGGGCCCATGCCTGAATCTACCATCACACTGGCAGATCGCTTAAGAGAGGTCGGCTATACCACAGGAATGGTTGGTAAATGGGGCCTAGGCGCACCACATACCCACTCGATTCCCAACAACATGGGATTTGATTTTTTCTACGGCTTCAACTGTCAACGACAGGCGCATACCTACTATCCTTTACATTTATATGAAAATAAAATTCGGGTTCACTTGGCCAATGATACCATAGTGCCCGGCACTTATTTGCCAGAAGGGGCTGACCCCAAAGACCCTAAAAGTTATGCCGACTTTACGCAGACCGATTACGCCCCAGCGCTGATGTTCAGTGAAATCACGAGTTTTGTGAAAATCAATAAACAAAGGCCTTTCTTTTTATATTGGGCGACGCCGATTCCGCATGTGGCTTTACAGGCTCCGCAACGATGGGTCGATTACTATGTAGAGAAACTCGGTGAGGAGGAACCCTATTTAGGTGAAAGAGGATATTTTCCTCATAAAAATCCACGTGCGGCTTATGCGGCCATGGTTTCCTATCTTGATGAGAATATCGGCAAACTCGTTAAGCAGTTAAAAGATCAGGGTATTTATGACAATACCTTGATTGTTTTTAGTTCTGACAACGGTCCTAGTTTTAATGGTGGTACAGATTCCGAATTTTTTCAAAGTGCCAAGCCATTTGATGGAATCTACGGCAGAGGAAAAGGTTTTTTATATGAAGGGGGCATTCGTGTACCTATGATCGCTTCATGGCCGGGGCATATTAAATCAGGTACAAAAAGCGACCATATTTCGGCGCATTACGATATGTTGGCCACTTTTGCCGATGTAGCCGGTTATGCGAAGCCCGTAGATACCGATGGGATTAGTTTTTTGCCTACTTTGTTATCTATAGAAAACCAAGAAGAACATGAATTTTTGTATTGGGAGTTTCCAAGTTATGGGGGTCAGGTGGCCTTTCGTATGGGTGATTGGAAACTGGTTCGTCAGAATCTCGTAAACGATTTGGAATCCACATTGGAGCTTTATAATCTTAAGGATGATCCAACCGAGACTAAAAACGTGGCAGATTTGCATCCGGAAATTATAGCTAAGGCAGCCAAAATTTTTGATAGGGAACGGGAAACACCCGAATTGAAGAATTTCAAAATGCCGGAGATTGAAAACGGATTGCTAACCGAAAAATAGGATTAACTTTGTGTTTCCATTTTTTAAAGAAATTCATGCGTAGCACTATTTTAAGTTTTATTAGCATTGCCCTTTTATCCTTTTCAATAGGATGTAAAGAGGAGAAAAAAGCAAAATCGAAAATCGTCGAAGCTTCTGAAAAGGTTGAGAAGCCAAAAATATCAGTAATTGATACGGTTGTTGTTAAAGATAAACCAGAAGATGTGGAAACACCAAAAGATATGGTGTGGGTTCCCGGTGGCGTAATCGTTCAAGGCGCGGTTCCTCAAGATAAAGCGGCCATGGGTCATGAAAAACCTGCGCACAAGGTTGCTGTTGATGGTTTCTTTATGGATATTGCCGAGGTGACCAATAGTGAATTTAAGAAATTTGTCGATGAGACAAGCTATAAGACGGTTGCAGAACGCGAAATCGATTGGGAAGAAATGAAAAAACAACTCCCCGAAGGTACGCCCAAGCCCCATGATTCTGTAATGGAGCCGGGTTCGTTGACCTTTAAAAAAACCAAAAGTTCAGTTTCAAATCTCTATGATTTTTCGCAATGGTGGAAATGGACCATCGGTGCAGATTGGAAACACCCGAACGGTCCGGGAAGTTCCATTAAAGGGAAAGGTAATTACCCCGTGGTTCATATTTCTTTTGAAGACGCCCAGGCCTACTGCCAATGGGCCAACCGACGTTTGCCGACAGAAGCGGAGTGGGAGAGGGCCGCTAAGGGCGAACATTTGAATTCGACTTATTTCTGGGGCGATGAAGATGCACAGCTCTCAAAAAAAGCAAATACTTGGGAAGGCGAGTTTCCCGTTACCAACATTAAAACCGATGGTTATGAAGACCGAGCTCCAGTGCAATCGTACCCACCCAACGATTTTGGTTTGTATGACATGGCTGGAAATGTTTGGGAATGGACGGGTGATTGGTACAATACCAATTATTATAAAGAGATGAGTAATACCATAGTAAAAAATCCGCAGGGGGCAGTCTCACCCTATAACCAAAGGGACCCCTATGCCAAAGAAAAGGTGATGAAAGGGGGGTCCTTTCTGTGTAATGCTTCTTATTGTGCGAGTTACCGAATTTCTTCTCGAATGGCGACCAGTCTTGATTCTTCATTAGAGCATTTGGGTTTTCGTACAGTGGCAACTGCTAACATGGTGCGTGATAAAACCAAATAAGACGACCGTTATGCAATTTTTAAAAAATTTTAATCCCGAATTAAAGGTGGTATCCCCGGGTAGGATCAATCTTATAGGGGAGCATACCGACTACAATTTGGGCTATGTTTTGCCAACGGCGATAGAAAAGAACATTACCTTCCATTTTCAAGAAAATGGTTCTGATTATAGGTGTCGTATCTATAGCAAAACCTATGATACCGGTTTCGAACTAAGCCTTAAAGTTCTTTCAAGAAGTGAGGTAGAGTGGCAGAACTATATTCTCGGCGTATTGAACGAAATCTCAAAGCGAACTGATAAGCTTAGAGGTTTTGACTGTACTCTAGAAAGTAATTTGCCAACAGGGTCTGGTTTGAGTTCATCGGCCGCATTGGAATGTGGTCTTGCATTTGGCCTGAATGAAATGTTTCAACTAGGACTGACAAAACTCGAATTAGTTCAGCTATCCCAAGTAGCCGAACATACGTACGCAGGTACCCAATGTGGTATTATGGACCAATTCGCTTCCGTAATGAGCAAACCCCGGCATGTGATTTTATTGGACTGTAGATCTCTAGAAAAGAGCTATATCCCGATTGACCTTAAGCCCTATAAAATTATACTCTTAAATACCAAAGTTTCACACAATTTGGCAACGAGCGAATATAATACCCGAAAACAGGAGTGTGAGGAAGGGGTAGCAGTCATCCGAAAAAAGTATCCCAAGATAAATTCGCTACGAGATATTAGCGAAGAAATGCTAATGAGCTGTAAAGATGAACTGAACACGACTATTTTTAAGCGATGTTCTTTTATCATCGCTGAAAATAAAAGAGTTCTGGACATGGCCGAGGCCCTTCGGAAAAAAGACCTTGAAACGGTCGGTAAAATTCTGTATAGGGCCCATGAAGGTATCAGCCAACTTTATGAGGTAAGCTGTCCAGAATCTGATTTTCTGGTCGATTTTTCTAAATCCAACCCTGCTGTTTTAGGGGCTAGACAGACCGGTGGTGGTTTTGGGGGTTGCACCCTAAATATCGTTCACGAAACGGTTGTAGACGAATTTGTTGAAAGTGCCTCACAAGCGTATAAGAAGAAGTTTGATATTACTTTAGAACCTTTTGAAGTATTGCCTAGCGGAGGCACATCTGCCTCCGTTCTCTGAATTTCGTATTTCTGTTCGATGTCTACAAAAGTCGTAACATCCTACCTGAAGTCCTAGCCGGAAACTAAATAAGAGTTTTTTGATTTAGGATTTTAGTCTGAAGAAGATTTGAGTAGGGCTTCTTCAAGGTCGATTTTCTTATGACGGCTTAATGGAATCTTCTTTCCGCAGACTTCCACGTGGGCGCTGTTGAATTTTTCGACCTTATCCAAATTCACAATATATGATTTGTGTATGCGTAAAAATTTATCTTCAGGTAATCTGGTTATAAAGGCCTTCATTGTTGATAGCACCAAAAGATTTTTTTCATCGGTAATGATCTTAAGGTAATCGCCCAAACCTTCTATCCAATTGATGTCTTTGAGCAGTACTTTTACCTTTTTTAGTTTATTGCTGACAAATATGTGACCGTCTTCCCCTTCTTCAATATCGGTACTTTTCAATAGTGCTTTTTTAATCGAAGCATTAAAACGACCTGGTGTAACCGGCTTAAGCAGGTAATCGGTAACGTCGTAATTGAAAGCCTGCATTGCATATTCAGATTTTGAAGTAATCAGTATGATTTGAGGACGATTATGTAATGATTCAATAAATTGGAATCCGTTGATAATAGGCATTTCAATATCCAAAAAAACCACATCTATTTTGTTTTCCGTAAGGCCTTTCAGGGCCTCTAATCCATTTTTGTATTCGGCTACCAGCGTTAGTTCGTTGTGGTTGTTTACAAGTTTAGCTACCGCGATTCGTTGTATTGTTGAATCATCGATAATTATACATTTCAATTTTACGGTGCTCATGTCAAATTGATTATTTACAAAGCCTTAAAACTTCGTAAAGGTTATTTTATACTGAATACCTTTTGATGCATACCGAACACTTTAACGATGTATTGCATGGTGAGTATCAGCGCTGTAAAGATATGGCATAAAACTTTATTAAAATCTGACAAAACTCATTTGTCTTTTTCATAGCCTTTGAGGTATTCTTTATTTACAACTTGTTTTTTGATATGTGTCGGTAGATAGTACTTCACTTTATTTAATCATTAGAATTCCCCGATGCTCTGTATCGGCGGTTTTAGAGGAAAGTTTGCAAACGAATAGTTTTCATGAAATGTTAAAACTTTCTTCCGTTGGATACCTCGATGGCTCTGCCTCGGGGTTGTTCATTGTTCTACAGCAAAACCAGTAAGTGTAAGTACTTGTTTTTTAAACCGACCTATACACATAACTTTTAATAACTTTTAAGAGTAGCTTTTTTGTAAAAAAGCTACTTTTGACTATTAATTTTTTAAACGACCAATTGATTATGTCAGAGAAAATAGAACGATTAAAAACATTGATTATCGGATCGGGCCCTGCAGGCTATACTGCAGCGATTTATGCCGCAAGGGCAGACCTAAAACCAGTAGTTTATACAGGTATGGAACCTGGTGGTCAGTTAACCACCACCACCGAGGTAGACAATTTTCCGGGTTACCATGAAGGTATCGATGGCCCTACTATGATGGTACAATTACAGCAGCAGGCAGAACGTTTTGGCACCGAAGTTCGTATCGGTATGGTAACCGCGGCTACATTTAGCGATGAGGTGGGGGGTATACACAAAGTAACGATTGACGATAATAAAACTGTTGAGGCAGAAACCATTATTATTTCGACCGGAGCATCTGCCAAATATCTTAACATTCCGAGTGAGCAGCGTTTGCGAGGCGGGGGAGTTTCTGCATGTGCCGTATGTGACGGATTTTTCTATAAAGGCCAAGATGTCGCCATAGTCGGTGCCGGCGATACTGCCGCCGAAGAGGCTTCTTATCTGGCTAATATCTGTAATAAAGTTACCATGTTGGTGCGTAAAGATCGTATGAGGGCTTCTAAAGCAATGCAACATCGCGTCAACAGTCTGAAGAATATTGAAATTCGATATAATACTGAGGTAGATGAAGTTTTGGGCGGTCAAGTGGTAGAAGGTCTGCGTATGGTCAATAACCAGACTAGTGAAAAAGAAGATATTGCAATTACCGGCCTATTCATTGCTATCGGACACAAACCGAATACCGATATTTTCAAGGGCCAGCTAGATATGGATGAGGTTGGTTATATAATCACGAAGGGAAAATCCACCAAGACGAACAAACCAGGCGTTTTTGCTAGCGGAGATTCACAAGACAAAGAATACCGACAAGCGGTGACCGCTGCGGGGACCGGGTGTATGGCAGCCTTGGATGCGGAACGATATTTGGCGACGATTGAAACCCCTGAACAGGTGAGTAGTACTTAAGCTAATATAAAATAAAAAGGGTCGCTATGTATATGATAGCGGCCCTTTCTATTATATGAGACGAATGTTGTTAGTCAATCCGCCTGTAGTTTTCTGAGAATGTGCGGTTTCCGTCATTATCCACTGTGATTTGGCTGTAGGAATTTTTATCGACCTCAAGATCAAATTTAAAAACTTGTACCGTATCAATAACTTTCATCATTGCTGCGGAGCCATATTCCAGTTGTTCTTCCAACCTGTTATCCTTTACTTGATATTTGCCGTAGCCAAACCATTCGGCTGGGTCGTCTGGTGAATAGCGAGTCCACATTACCTTACCTTTACTATAAATCTTTATTTGTCTATAACCATTGGTGTTGGGTAGGGTGTCAGTGACATTGCTATCTTCCCAATTGTAACGATTAGTAAGTTCCCAAGTACCCTCTAAAGAGTTTGCTATTTGAGGTTTCGAAGATGTGAGCGCGGTCGCAAAGACCAAAAGCAACATCAAGAAAACCAACGTAAGTGTTTTTTTCATGTACGTGTTCTTTAATTGGTTACTGTTTAAATATCTATACTAAAATGCTAATCTTCGATTTTTTAAGATGTAATCGATAAACAGATCCTTAATCGATACGTTTATAATTTTCGGAATTTATCCGGTTTCCATCTTCATCGGTAAAAATCTGGCTGAAGCGATTATTTTCCAACTTAAGCTCCATGTTCCATTCCATATTTTCATTTGCAGCATTTCGCATTGAAGCTGACATATACTCCAGCCTTTCGGTGAGTGTACTATCTGTAGTTTCATATGAACCATAGCCGAACCACTCTACCGAATCGTTAGGCACATATCTTGTCCACATTACCTTACCATTGTAATACATCTTAATTTGGCGATAATTGTCGACTGCTAGCAGTGTATCTGATGGATTGACCCCGTCGCTATAGTTGTAGTGACTAACAAGTTCCCAAGTTCCTTCGATAGATGGGTGGTAACTCGGTTCGGAAGAGACAAATTTGGTGGCGGAAACCATAAAAAGCATTAAAAAAACTATTGCGAGTACTTTTTTCATGATATAGTGTTTTATGGTTCTGTAATACTTCATTAAAATACAAATTATTTTGAAGTAATCTTAATTTTTAGATTGATTTTTTATCATAATCTTAATTTTGTGGATATATTCTATAGATTGGAGAAAATGATTTGATGAAAAATCGATGTACTATTTTAAGAATTTCCTAAAAATGCATTCGGCAAAAAAAACGTATCAATCGGGTATCGTGGCATCGATAAAAAGAATAAGTCAAGACGAGATCAAAGTGTTTTAAATTTCAGGAGTATTCAGGCAATGTAATAAGTGTTTAATGTCCTCTTGTTTATGGCCTGCGCTCAACACGATTCGGCTCATGAGATGGGCATGGTCGTCTGGATAAGGAAAACTGGTAACGATAATTTTATGTGCTACTAGGTATTCGGTCAATTGCACGTTTGAAAAAGTGAAGGCTGGGTGGGCGTCCATATAATGGAAGGTGTTCGAATATTTCAAGTTGTTTGTAAAATAATCGATGTGGCCTTTGAGCAATACCCGTTTTTCCGTGTAGATATCCTTAGCCTCCAATAGCGTAGCCATAGCAGCTGGTACGGCCGGACTTGCACCACCAAAGAAAGTAGTTTTCATGAATTCTGTAATTCTATTTTTTGTGCCAAAAATTGCGCCGGCCTGAACGCCGAATCCCTTTCCCAAGGAACAACAGACCAGTAATTCTTTTGGCTTCAACTGAGAAAGTATTTTATAAACTCCTCCGCCATCTTTACCGACAACCCCTATTCCATGCGAATCATCGACCACAAGTATGATGTCTTTAAGGGGCAGTATTTGTAAAGCTTCAAAATAAGGGTAATTACACCCTGAAAAATCTATGGCATCTAAAAACACTACGGGTATAGTTTTGTTTTTTTCGCAGGCCAAATGCTCACGAACGGTTATGTTTAGGGCGGTAAAAGTAGCGAATGGCCTTATTTTGGTCTTGTATAGTGCAGAATGTGTGTTAGGCGCATAGAAGAAACGATGCGCTTTGGTATATAGCGATTGTGCAACGAACTGCCCAGCTAGGTAACCAGAAGACAAAGTGATACAAGCTTCACTACCGACTAAATCTGCCAAATAGCCTTCTGCTTCTTCATATATTGAAATCTGTACATTCGACTTTCTTGACGCGCCATAATTGGTGCCATAGCGCCTTATGTTCCGTACGAACAAATCTTGAAATTCGGCATCCGTTTGTAACCCTAAATATGAAGTGCCGCCAAAATAGCGATGTTGTTTTCCATTAACGGTAATTTCTCTTCCAGGAAATGAATCTACTTTATAGGCCATTAGCGCAAAGTTATACCTGACCCTGATAGTTTAGGAAAAATTAGTTGGCCATCTTTCAATATTTTTATGCCATCGGCAATATCTTCTTTTAACAACAAGGGCCCATCCATATCGACATAATCAAGTTGGGGCAATAGTTGGGCAATGGCCGAGATGCCTACAGTAGATTCGGTCATACAGCCGACCATAACTTTTAGTCCCATTTCTTTCACTTTTGTTATCATGCGAAGGGCAGGGGTGAGGCCACCACATTTGGTCAGTTTCATATTGATTCCGTTGAAATGGAGTCCGCATTTTTCGACATCACCTTCAACGATACAGCTTTCATCGGCGATTACGGGCAGTACACTTTTATGCATGACTTTTTCCATGCCTTCCCAGTCATCCGCTTTTAGGGGTTGCTCAAGAAATTCCACGCCCAGCTCTTTGAGTTGCTGGGCATTCATAATTGTTTCTTTTGCCGACCAGGCACAATTGGCATCGATGCGGAATACGGCATCTGTATGATTACGAAGTTCTTTGACAATGGCGACATCGTCTTCGGTGCCCAACTTAATCTTATAGATGGGCCATGGGGTTTCCTTCATTTTAGAAACCATCTCTTCAATAGATGCTAAGCCGATGGTATAGTTCGTTATCGGATAGTTTTCTTTGGAAGTACTCCAAATATCATATAACGCCCTGCCTTTTAGTTTACCATATAAATCCCAAGCGGCAAGATCTAAAGCGCAAATGGCAAAGTTGGATAATTGCTTTTCGACCAAGAATCGGTGAAACTGTTCAGGGCTACACAATTCAAAAGCTTCTATTTCGGGTCGGATGCCTTCGATTTCCGCCTTCATACTTTCTACGGTAATCTTGTAATAGGGGTTTGATGTGCTTTCACCATATCCCGTTTGTCCATCCAAAGAAAGGCTTGTTATGAGTGTGTCTTGATAATCGTGTGATTCACGGGAAATGCTAAAGGTATGTTTTAGGGCGAGCACATACTTTTTAAGGCTTAACTGCATGCTGGAAAATAATTTTTACTAAGATTATGCTTAAGAATCTATCAATTGTTTTTTTAGGCCTCTTTTTGCGCAGAATTTCGTTAAAATTTAAAACCGTAGCTCTGTGTCCTGCTATTCTTTAAAATTTCGCCTCGTTCTACATCAAAAATAGCTTATAAAAAATACAATCATAAATTCTTAGACAGGTTCTAAGATAAAAAGACTTACGAGACCTACTTGTGAACTACATTTTTTTTTGAAACGAGCAAGACATGACAAAATCCATTAGGCACAAAAAAACGCGTCGAAATTTCAGCGGGCTGTACCCATGGATTACGTTGTTTGAGATCAATATTGGTGAACACTACCGGAAACGGAATTTTTCTTTTGTACGCTCGGGTCACCTGAATATGAAATATTACCGCCACTGCTAGCATCGGCGGAGAGTGATTTTTCAACTTGAATTTTCATATTTCCACCACTACTGGCATCAGCATTGCAGGTTTTCGTTTGCAGTTCTTTAGCATTGATATTGCCCCCGCTACTTACATCGACATCGGCGTGATCCGCCACACCAGAAATACTCAGATTGGCACCGCTACCGGCATCGATCTCAAGATCATTAGTCGTTAATTCAATGTTCAAAACGGCACCGCTGCTTCCATTAATTTCAAGCCGATCACTTTTAATTGTGTTTTTTGTATTTAGATGGGATCCGCTCGACCCGCTTAAAGCGGTAATATCGGGTAGGGAGACGAAAACTTTTTTCGTAGCCTTACCAATATTCTCTTCGGCATGAATACGTAGTTTTCCATTTTTAATTTCCGTAAGGATAAGGGCTATAATATTTTCATCGGCTTCTACCTCTATCCTGAAATCATCGGCCTGGGTTACATAGACCATAATGCCCTCAGATGCTGATACTTTTGTGAATTCTTCGGTTATAGTGCGGGTGTCGTTTACTACGTTACCGTTCCCCTTTTCTCCGGGACCAAAATCACCGATGTTGATGTCAAATCCGCAGGAGGATAAAAATAATGCTACTAAAAATGCTACTGCAATACGTACTAAGGTTGTCATGACTATTGTTTTATGCTGAACTCGTTTCAGTATCTGTTGAACTTTGTTCAGGAGTGATTAATAATTGTGTTAATTGATTATTGATTGATGTAAAGTTGTGATTTAACAATGGTATAGTTCAATAATTTGAACCGAACTGTACTATTTTGGTGTCGAATTGTTATTGGTTTAATCTTTGGTGATTGTTTTTGTCATTGTGGTATCTCCATCTTCCGCCTTTATTTTTATGGAATTGCCCTCGCTATCAATATCGATGTCAACACGTTCTTCGTCGCCATTGGCTTTGATGCGCACTCCATCTTCATCGATTTTCATTTCAAACGATTCGCCATTTTCATCATTGATGTTAATGTCTACTCCATCTTCATTGATTCGAATATGATTGTTGTCATCGTCATTGTAAGTGTCTTCGTCAGGACATTCTTGGCACTTAAGCTCACCGTCGGGGCCCATTTTCCAAAGATAGTTTTCAAAATTATCTGGAGATGTATCGGTATCTACCCGAATCGTCCAAAGGCGTTCGCTCGATGGATCATACTTTATTATTGTGCCTTCGGGTAAATAAAGGTTGACCCGCACCTCCTGCTCGTTAAAAGTGCTCTTCTCCGAAGTTGTTAAAAAATTATTGAAAATCAACTTATTTCCGTTCAGCATATATTCGTAATCGATTTTTTCTGCTGTACTTTTTGCCTCTTTGAATGAAGGTCCGTTTGCCTCTTTGCGTATAGAAATACTGGCCACGGTATCATTCGATTTTTTTATGTTGAACCGTACATCTTCGGATTGTAAGATGGGGTTTCCGACATTATCATATACCATAAGCATATCTTTCATGCGCATATGATCGCCCCCATCATAAAACTTTGAGGAGACCAATTGAATGTTCAAAGTGTCAGATTTGCTGTCGACGTACACTGGGTTTTCAGTAGTAACACTTCCTGTAAATGCATGGGCCGCGGCCTCACGAACACCCATAACAATTAGTGAAATCAAGCAAATTAGCCATAAACCCAGTAAAGAAAACTTAGCGATATTACCGATGGACTTCAAATTGTTTACCAATATTTTTAACCCCAAATAGAATAAAAAGAAGAATGGAATTCCGATAACAAAGAATAACAAGAGCGAGAGCAGCCATACTGGCGCACCTGTGATATTATCGATTACGCCCTCGACCCCGGGTAGGTGAAGCCAATCTAAAGTACCTAGGGTTAACATGCCGATAAACATACCTATAATAGCGGCGACCCCAACAATTACTAGAATGATTCCTATGAATTTTCCAAAGACCTTGAAAAGAAACATGATAATGTCGCCAACACTATCGAAAAAGGATTTACCACCGTTTTTTACTTTGTTACCGACTCCTTCGTAATCGACGCTCTTAATTTTTTGGGCAACATCATCAAAGCCTTCCTTGACCTTGCGTTCTATATTGCTGATGTTGATGTCCTCCCCCCGCATATCCAACTTTTGGGAAGTTGTTGCGGCCTCAGGGATCAATAGCCATAATAGGCCATAAATAAGTATAAAAGCCCCGGTAGATGCTATCGTTAAAATAATCCATAATAAACGGATCCACAGTGGGTCTACATTGAAGTAGTGTCCTAGACCCGAAGAAACCCCTGCAACATATTTTTGTTCGGTGTCACGATAGAATTTTTTCGCTCTTTTATGTTCCGTACGCTGCCGGTCCGAAATGGGCTCATCCTCGAAAATATCTTCATCGACCATGTAGTCTTCTGGCTGCCCCATTATGGCAATGACCTCGTCGACCTCTTTTTGGGTAATGACCTGTCGTTCGTTCTCTAGTTTCTCATGAAAGAGCTCGGCAACACGGGCTTCGATATCGGCCAATATTTCATCGCTACCAGGTGTATTCGCAAAAGAGCGCTTTACCGATTCGAGGTAACGCTGCATCTTGTTATAGGCTTCTTCATCGATGTGAAAAAGCATATTGGCTAGATTTATATTTACTGTCTTATTCATTTTTTTTATTATTTAGTCTTGTGCCGTCAGTCTAGGGGCAATCGAAGGACAAGATGTGTTCTTAGGTTTATTTGTTGTTGGTTACAAGATTTGTTGCTGTTCTCAATTCGTCCCAAGTGGTGTCAAGTTCTTTTAGAAAAAGTTTACCTGTCTCTGTTAGGGCATAATACTTTCTTGGCGGGCCCGAGGTCGATTCTTCCCAGCGATAGCTGAGGAGTCCCGCATTCTTCAAGCGGGTCAGTAAAGGGTAAATAGTACCTTCTACTACGAGCATCTTCGCGTCTTTAAGCGTCCCTAGAATCTCGGAGGCATACTTGTCTTTTCCGTTTAGAATAGACAGGATGCAATATTCCAAGACCCCTTTACGCATTTGGGCTTTTGTATTTTCTACGTTCATAACTTCTTTTTTCTTTTTATGCAGTTCCTTTAAATTGGGAGAACGTGTCTGCTCTGAAATGGTTGTCTGCATGATGTGAATGTTCGTTTTTTGATTGATGAATAAACATCTTGATTGATTTTTGATTGCTGAATAAACTCCTATTTGATCAGGTGTGATTAAGACCTGTTTTATTATTTTTATTTCCCCCAGAAACTTCGGGGCTGATCACTGATTTCTATTTTTTTCTCATACCTATTATTTAATAAAGTTTATGGTAACCGGATAGTTAAATTCCTGTCCTTCGTTCGTACGTATGGTCGCCAAAATAGTATAGACGATGTTAACGATAAAGAGGGCGCCCTGTGCTAGTCCCGCTATGCCCAAGGGTAACATCCAAGTCCCGAAATTGAAATCATTGAGGTCAAAATGGATATCAAGGTTATTGTAATTGTTCAGTTGGTCAAATCCGAAAAAACCAAAATCGAGAATCTCGGGAAAAAACCCTACAAGAAAAGGAACGCTGATAATACCCAAAATGATAGAATAGAGTAGCATACTGATTTGAAAGTTCAATGCTTGCTTTCCGTTGTAGTCTACGAATTCATATTCTTTCTTATTCGCAGTCCATAATACCAAAGGAATAATGAAATTTCCGTAGGGAATAAAGAATTTTGAAAAGGTCGAGGCATGTATCAATGCCGATAAATTTCGCTCGTGTTTGGTTAACGTACTTTCCATGGCTTAGTAATTTCTTATGCAAATATATGGCTAAAAAAAGGTACTATGCAAAACAAAGTACTAAGGTTTAGGATAAATTTAACATTTATGACTTCATATATTTTATCTACTTTTGAGAAAAACTCAAACAATAATGGGCGTTTCCGCAGGAAAATTCAATAAATTCACTTTTTTTAAATTACCGGCCGCTTGGTGGACAGGTGTGCGTGTAAAAGCTATCGACCATCAGAAATGTGTGGTCACGGTTAAACACGGCTGGCGCAATCAGAATCCGTTTAAATCGATGTTTTGGGCAGTGCAGGGTATGGCAGCGGAGCTAAGTACAGGTGCTATGGTCATCTCCCAGATTCGGGACAGCGGAAAAAAAATTTCTATGTTGGTTGCAAATAACAACGCCAATTTTTCAAAAAAAGCTACAGGAAGAATTACGTTTGCTTGTGAAGATGGGCATCTGATAAAAGAAGCTATCGACAATACCGTGGCGACGGGGGAGGGGCAAGCATTTTGGATGAAGTCCGTTGGTGTAAATGCAGATGGTGTGGTAGTTTCGACCTTTAATTTTGAATGGACGGTGAGGGTCAAGAATTAGTTAAAGGCTATTTTAGTTATACAAGTGTTACCTTGAGGGGACCATTGAGGTGTTGGTTCGGTCAGCCGAGAGATTAATTAAATTATGCTATCCTATTTGCAGAAGGTTTGCGAGATTTAGGTGTGGTATAATTTGTAACAAAATCAAATTAATACTACTAATAGCAAAGAAGAGATTGCTCTAAACAATAGATATAAGCAAAGACATATAGATTTCCTACTTTACTGAAACGAGTTCAGTACTGGCATGGAAATGACAATAAAATCAAAATAGTATGAACGCACACGAAATAGACTACGATATTTACGGAGAAGAGATGCAATACGTCGAGATCGGGCTTGACCGGCAAGAAGCTGTGGTTGCCGAGGCCGGCAGTTTCATGATGATGGATTCCGATATTGAGATGGATACTATTTTTGGAGACGGCTCCAACAAAGAAACAAGCATATTGGGAAAGATTTTTTCCGCCGGGAAACGAATATTGACAGGAGAAGGCCTATTTATGACCGCATTTGTAAACATGGGTCAGGGCAAAAAGAAGGTCAGCTTTGCCTCGCCCTATCCTGGAAAAATATTGGCTATAGACCTCTCGGAAAAGAACGGGAAATTTATCTGTCAAAAAGATGCCTTTTTATGCGCCGCCAAGGGCGTTTCTGTAGGTATCGAGTTTTCAAAGAAATTAGGCAGAGGACTTTTCGGTGGCGAAGGTTTTATTATGCAAAAACTGGAAGGTGACGGAATGGTTTTCGTACATGCGGGTGGTACCTTGGCCAAAAAAGTATTGGCACCCGGCGAAGTTTTGAAGGTTGATACAGGGTGTATTGTTGGTTTTAGCCAAACGATAGATTACGATATCGAATTTGTCGGCGGCATAAAAAACACAGTTTTTGGTGGTGAGGGCCTATTTTTTGCTACTCTTCGCGGCCCAGGAACGGTCTACATACAATCGTTACCTTTTAGTCGATTGGCAGGTCGTGTACTTGCTTCGATTCCTAGAGGTGGGAAGGATAAAGGTGAAGGAAGCATTCTTGGTGCCTTAGGTGACATTGTTGATGGGGATAATAGGTTTTAATGGACCCCCAATCATAAATCTCCTCCCCGAAGGAAGAGGGGACTTTTTCTATTTTCTAACGACTAAAGTCTATCGTCTTACGAATGAACTTCAAAAACCAGATCGATTTCCTAAAAGAGCTTCAAGAGAACAACTCCAAAGAATGGATGGATGCCCATCGAAAATGGTATAAAGAAGTTCGTGACGATTATATTGCTTGGCTCGATAAAATGAACGTTGCTTTGGCTGCAATCGATGATGAATATTTTGATACCCCTGGTAAGAAGGGCATCAACCGAATCAATAATAATCTGATGTTCCATCCGAACAAACCCATTTATAAAGATCATTTCGGAGCAGGATTGGATAAACGCCCAAATACAGGCGACTTCTATATTGAAATCGGAATAGAACGATCGATAATGGCCGGTGGGTTCTGGCGACCTGACCCTAAAACTTTACGAAGCATTCGAGATGCCATTGATTATGATGGGGAGGAATTCAAAAAAGTCATCAATAAAAAATCGTTCAAAAAAATATTTGGAGAACTTTATGAGGATATAAAGTTGACAAATTCTCCAAAAGGCTTTTCTAACCACCACCCGCATATCGATTTGTTACGGAATAAGACATTTGCTGTCGCACATTCTTTTAACACTACGGCCGTATTGCAAAACAGTTTTGAAAAGAAAGTAATCAAGGTTTATCAAGAAATGCTTCCTTTTCGAAGATATTTGAACGAGGCGATAAGTGTTTGAATGTCTTTGAATACATCATTAATACACGTATTTTTGGGAAAGGTTTGGTTTATAACTATCGAAATAGCTAGTTTTGAATACATTTCTAATAAAATCTGTTCTACTTTAGTTTATCACAATGAAATCAATAATAGATTCTCGGCTACTCGTTTGGATTATAGATGACGACCTTGTTTCACTTTTTGCCACTAGATATGGCATTGAACAATGGGACACAACTTGTAAGGTCATCGATTTTGATAGCGGAGAAACCGCGTTGAAAGTATTTTCCGATACGGTTGAGGCAGGCGAAAAAGTTCCTGATATCATACTGTTGGATCTCGTTATGCCAACAATGAACGGATGGGAATTTTTGACCAGCTTCGAAACATTGCAAGTGGGTTCAAAAACAACCGATATTTATATACTTTCGGCCTTTACTAATTCAAAGGATCGAAAAAGGGCGGAAGGACATCCATCAGTAAAGGGGCATTTTGATAAACCAATTTCCAAAGAGGCACTGGACGGTGTTTTTCTGCGAAAATAACTTCTCGAAAGGCTCTAGAGTCCGTTGGATAATGGTATGAATTTGGCCTTGAGCTCTGGATCTTTCATCTGTTTGTCCAAAGGGTACATGGGTCTTTTGATATTTTGATAGCCTAAACGCTCGAGGTCTTGATCAACTCCGCCAGGGGTGAGCGCCATAATCCAGTCAGCCCGCATATCATAGAGTTCAGGTACCAGATATCCGATTTTCACTACAACAATATCTGTTTGTTCTGGGTTCAACCCTAAATCGGTAAAGTCGTTTTTATGGTGATAGGGTTTACGTTTTTTGGTCACTATAACATGAACGCTCCCAATTTTCACTACCACCTCGATCTCAGCATTCCTATCACCTTCCTTTATGGCCTCGATAGTACCCGATAATTTCAGGGGTGGTGCAAATCGATTGTCTACGGCCGCTCCAGCAAGTGCGTTTATTTTTCCTCCAACACCGATTTTTAGAGCTTCTTCAACAAATTCGGGCCCTGGTATGGAAGCGTAGATCAACGAAGGCCCACTGTCGGATTCAAATTCTGTTCGGCTCAATATTTCCTGCAATGTCCATGTGACGTCCCCCGCGCCCCCTGCAGTAGGGTTATCGCCCATATCACTAATCATAAAAGGTCTCTTGTTACTTGCTATGGCCATATCAAGACTTTCCTTCAGCTCAGCAGTAGGAGCCACGAATTCGAATTTCTTGCGAACGTCCCAAAAAGCCTGAGCCAACTTTTCGGCCCCTATTGTTACCTTTTCTTTGTCATCGCCAGTAACCATCACCACGGCACGGTTTCGTGGTTCATCGGCCCATGCATATCCGATCCAGATAGCGGCATCGATAACCCCTTCTTGATTAGCGACGGCAGGCACTTTTGCATAGAGACTTTTCCCCGGTTCGATGCGCGTGCTTGTTTTTTCGCCAGGTAGTAGAATGGGTACTGGAATGTAGGCCTTATATGCCGGTCTTCCCTTTCCGTTTTCTAAGCGCTCCAAAAGATTATCAATAGCCCGCTTTTTTGATTCTAGTGCATCTTCGTGCGGCGCCATTCGATAACAGGTAATCAAATCGCTATGCGCTGCCAAGCGTTCGGATACATTACCATGCAAATCCATGGATGTTGAAATTAACACATCGGTGCCAATGACCTCTCGAATGCGTTCGATCAGGTCTCCTTCGGCATCTTCAAGTCCGACCACACTCATTGCTCCATGAATATCAAAAAATAGTCCATCATACGAACCGTTCTTTTTGAGCATTTTTAGTGTCTTTCCTACCATTGACTCATAGGCCTCACGGGTGACGATTCCACCCGGTAAGGATTTCCCCAGTAGTGTAGGTACCCAATTGGCTCTTTTTCGAATAGAGGAACCCTCGGTAAAAAATGGATAGCGCGCGAAAATGGAATCACCGATTCGGGCATGAAAAGCTTCTTCATGGGTTTGTGCCGGAGAAAAGGTACTAGACTCGATTCCGATACCGGCTATGGCTATTTTTGGAAGTTCTTTAGTCTGGCCAAAAACAATAGCCATACAAAGATGCGCAAATGCAATACTTAAAAGTTTCTTTTTCATAATACCGTTTCTGAATCAATACTAAATATACTGATGCATCAGACAACTACCAAAGAGATATAGCTTCTTTATACGATTTTTGCTAAATGTATTTTTAAAAGGGCTGAGTTTAGGGAAACTATAATTACATATCTTTAAAATTCTTTATAAATGACACGATTTGAAAAACGGCGAAATCAAAAATATTAAGAAAAAGGTGTTATCCGACAATTGGTACACACTCAATAAATTCACCTATGAGTACCATAGAGAAGATGGCTCTTGGGAGGCCCAGGAACGTGAGGCCTATGATCGGGGGAATGGTGCGGCTATTCTATTGTACAATAGGGAGAAAGGTACTGTGGTACTGACCCGACAGTTCCGTATGCCCACCTATGTCAACGGTAACGGAGACGGTATGATGATAGAGGCTTGCGCCGGACTCTTGAATGGAAACAACCCCGAAGACTGTATCAAAAAAGAAGTGGAAGAAGAAACAGGCTACCAGATCGATAACGTGCAAAAGGTTTTTGAATCATATATGTCGCCCGGTTCGGTCACCGAAATCCTCCATTTTTTTATCGGCGCCTATGAAGAAAAAATGAAAATAGGGGAAGGAGGAGGAGCTCATGATGAGACCGAAAACATAGAGGTACTAGAGTTCAGCTTTGATGAGGCAATGAACATGCTAAAGAGTGGCGAAATCAGGGATGCGAAGACCATTCTATTGTTGCAGTATGCAAAAATCAATAAATTGATTTGAAAATTTTTAAAGGCAAACTCTAAATTCCATAGCCCCGAACCGCCTTTAGGTTTGGAATTTGTTTATTGAAATCTTGTATCCTAATAGGTGTCTCTTACAAATTCAAGAACCCTCTGCATATTTTTCTTTACTTCCGCTGAAGGATGTCGAAAATGGTTGTTCATAAAACTAAAGACCAGCGTCTTGCCTGATTTTGTAATAAGGTAACCGCTAAGACAATAATTATTGCCTAGACTTCCTGATTTAGCATAGATGTATGGTTTCGACCTTCCATCGTACCAATTTTCCAAAGTGCCCGAAACTCCTCCTGCTGGAAAGAGATTGAAAAGACGTTCTCGCTCAATTTCTCGATACATCTTATGAAGTACATAAACAATCGACTCGGGCGTGAACAGATTGTATCTAGAAAGTCCGGATCCATCGACCCATCTCGGTTCCTGATTCAGATCTGAAAGGTGATTTTCCAAGACATAATTTCTTGACTTTTCGCTGCTAAGGGTATCCGATAGGGTAGAGGAGGCTAATATCAATAGTTGTTCCGATAGAAAATTATCGCTCTCGACCATCATCCTCTTGTACATAGAATCTGATGGTATGCTGTACAGCACGGTTTTCTTACCCTCCGGTATGTTCTTGGTCAAGGTTATTTTTTTATCTAATTCACGCTCCAGTAAGTTCTTGGTCAAAATGGCATCGGTCCTATAAGGAATTTCGACGGTATCTTGCCGCGATTTGGCGTAGTAGAATATATTTTTATCGGGTTCCCGATTTTTCGAAAAATCGATAGTAACGACACTATCGGTAAAATAAGAAGGCTGCACGTGTAAGGTATTTGAATTATGGAGGGTGACCACGTTACCGTATAGGGGGAAAGCGGTTCTTTCGGGTTGGTAGTAGTATTGGTAGTCGCCCCATGACCAGCCTGGCCCGAATTTATCATCTTGAAAATTATTCAAACCTAGCGCGATGTTTTGATGGTCGCTTAAAAATTGTTGAACCGTACTATCCTTAAAGTACGAATGTAAAAATGAAGGGTCTCCCGTACCTTCCACGAAGATCGTATCGTTCTTAGTACTATACTTCAAGGCCGGAATGCTATCTGGCAATAATTGCATAGCGGCGTACAAAGTAAAAATTTTAGTATTACTGGCCGGAGTGAAATATTTGTTACTGTTATGGGCGTAGAGTGTATCTTTCGATTCGGGATCTAGCAATAAAAACCCAGTAAACTGGTTATCGTAAAATGCAGAGGCAAAGGTGTTTTGTGCCGTTTTTCGAATGTTTTTTTTAGCGGTCGCGCATCCTATTAAAAGAATACCGATAAATAGAATTGTCAATGTTTTCTTCATGTAAATTCGCGTGTATCAGCCCGTAATCAGGGTATTTAACAAGAAATTAGCTAACTTTTAACAACAGAGTTGCAATATAGTAAATGCTTTAATGTTTAACTTTATAGGGGAGAATTACCTCTAAAACAACTAATTATTAAACAAAACGAAATATGGCTAGAGCAATGCTTGAGTACTCGAAAACGGTACTTAAAAAAGTTAGTTTTGACTCAAAACTGTTTTTAAAAGAACTTAAAAAAGCAGTTTTGCGACTGCTCCCCGAAGAAATCGAAGAACTTAAACTCTGGTTACAACAATTCATAACGGACAAACCGGAACTTCAACAAAGTCTTATTTTTTTAAAAGCATAATCTAAAGCCCTTTCAACATCAGAGAGGGCATTTGAATTTCAAGTTTATTAATTTATGGGGCTGATTATTTTCACATCCTGAAAGGCAATAGCACCTCTTACGATTCCGGCAATAACATCTCGCAACGCATCGGTTATCTGTATTTTAAGTTCACTCTTATGATAGATGAGACTAACTTCCCTTGCCGGTGATGGATTTTCGAAATACTTTAGGTTCTTGCTTTTTTTGTCATCGAGTTCCAACGTATTGAGAAAAGGCAAAAGGGTCATGCCTAGATCTTCATCGGCCAAATTTACTAGCGTTTCAAAACTACCGCTCTGCAGACGAAAGTGTTCTTCTTCAAAATTTCTAGGCGCTTTGCATAGATTTATAACGCCGTCCCTAAAGCAATGTCCGTCTTGGAGTAAAAGCACATCACTGATATCGAGGTCTTCGGGTTTCAATTTATCAGCTTTACCCAATCTGTGATTTTTGGGCACATAACCCACGAAAGGCTCATAGTATAAAGGTCTTTCCTTAATGAATTCTATTTCCAAGGGCGTAGCTGCTATGGCTGCATCTAGGTGGCCATCTTGAATATTTCGGATAAGATTTTCAGTGCTTTGCTCCTTAATAATGAGATTGACTTTGGGGTATTTGTTGATAAAAGTCTTTAAGAACATAGGTAGCAGTGTAGGCATTACTGTTGGGATGATACCTAAGGTAAAATCTCCACCGATAAATCCTTTTTCCTGATCCACGATATCCTTTATCCGATTGGCTTCGTTGACGATATTTTTGGCCTGTGCCACTATTTTTTTACCAACCTCGGTAACGGCAATAGGTTTCTTGCTGCGATCAAAAAGCAGGATATCCAATTCATCCTCGAGTTTTTGTACCTGCATGCTCAGTGTAGGCTGGGTCACAAAGCTTTTTTCTGCTGCCAAAGTGAAATTTTGGTATTCTGCAACAGCTAGAACATACTGTAATTGCGTAATGGTCATGAACAATAATTTAGGAGTATAAAATTATAAAAACTATCGATAAAATCTATGTGAAATTCATTTAATATTTGATAATTTTATACTGAATTTAAAATAGTAATTATCATGAAACTAAATAGCATTGGTCTTAGTGCAGATAAATCACAAGAGTTAAGTGCCGATTTGAATTCGTTGTTGGCGAATTTTCAAACGTATTATCAGAATTTAAGAGGAATTCATTGGAATATTAAAGGGAAACGATTTTTTGAACTGCACCCGAAATTCGAAGAGCTCTATAATGATGCCAACCTTAAGGTAGATGAGATAGCCGAAAGAGTATTGACTTTAGGAGGAGTACCCGAACATACATTTAAAGATTATATCGAAAGCTCAAAAGTACCAGTAGGTAAGAACGTTACCAAAGACGATGAGGCCATACGTCTAATCGTTGATTCTTTGACCGTATTATTGGTCATTGAAAGAAAGATATTAGATGCTTCAGCTGAAGCCAACGATGAAGGTACAAATAGTATGATGAGCGGTTTTATTACTGAACAGGAAAAAACGGTTTGGATGATGAAAGCTTGGTTGGCTGAGGAGATATAGGCTATGTGTTATGAATTTACATATGCGATTAAAACGAGATTCTAAGACTAATGTTCGGGGTAATTTCCAATGAAGTTTTAATTACCTCAACAGGTACCCCTGAGCTATTGATTAAATAGTAGCTGCCGATAATATTTTTTCTGTTAAGGATATTCCATATAGAAAATCCCAAATGGGCATTAATTTTATTATTGAGGGCCATTTTATATGTTGTGGATAGATCTACCCTGAAATAGTCCTTTAAACGGCTGCTGTTGGCAGTATCATAATTTATGGCTCCATTTTGTATTTCGTTTCCTTGCACTGGCCTTGTGGTAGGTTTGCCAGTATGCCAGTTGAAGCCTGCTGAAACCTGAAAGTCATTGATGGAATATGATGACCCTAATGTTACTGCATTAGTAATTTCTAGATTATTGGGAAATGAACTTTCAGATAACGAATCAAAATTATAATGGTTCTCAATGAACGAATAGCTCAGCCAAGTGTTGAATCTGTCCGTTTTTTTTCTTACCAAAAAATCGAAACCATAGGCACTGTAACTGCCATCTGTTTTGCTAAATTCATACTGATTTTGAAATCCTTGGCTTTGCGTAGTTATTCCGGAAACAAACTTATAATATCCTTCCCCACTTAACAACCAGCCTCCTTTGTTCAAATGGAGGCCTACGGAAGCCTGCTTGCTCTTTATGATAGGAATATCGGTATCATTGGCTAACTGCCAGCGTCTTTTTTCTATTCCTAGAAAATCATTTTGAAAATTGATGATCTGAGAGGTAACCTGATGCTTATATTCTCCTAATACCTCGAGCGTGAGGTACTTCAGCAATTTTTTATTGAAATTGATTCTTGGCTCTAGAATGTATTTGTCAAATTCGTCGATATAGTTCAATCGTGCGCCTACAGAAAAATTCGTCCGACCGTCCGGAGAAGAATGATCGAATTGAGAATATAGTCCATGGGTATGTAAAACTTCAGAAATTTTCAACACGAACAGTGGATTATTTACATTATCGACGTCCATAGTCTGTGTTTCAGTGAACTGATAGCCGTTCAGTAGTTTCGAACGATTGCCCAGCCTAATAAGTGTATTGAGCTTTACCCCTGTTTCAGCAACACGATTCTCTTGTGCCACACTTTGCCCCGTAAAAATATCTGAATTTAGTCCGTTTAAATCATAATTGGTACCGTAAATCTGCAATGTTGTCTCAAAGGTACTGTCCCACTTTCTCTTATAGAACAATCCTGCCCCTAAACTGTTTTGAAAGAGATAATTTGACCGCTCTTCCATAATGCCGTTCACAGTAATACTTTCTTTGATATCAAATTCGTTCCGAACATTTATAAAATTTATTCTAATACTATTTTTGGCATCGATATCCCAAAGCCAGCGGAGACCAATGTCATAGAATTCGACTTCAATGTCGGAATCGCCAACATTTTCTATTTCGTTCAGTATATCCGTACCCTGCAAAATTCGATTAACATAAGCATGGTAGGTGGGTGTTTTTATTAAGTTGGCCAGACTACTTCTTGCCGCAATCTGTATTGACGAATCTTTGCCCAGTGGAATGTCGGTAAAACCGAAAGCACTGATAAAGTTGAGGCCGAGGCTTCCGCTAAATTCGGTATTGACAGTGTTATCGGTTTCCATATTGATTGTTCCCGATACACCGTCAGTATAGTCTACCTGACTTCCATTTTTAATCAAGCGGGCTTTTGGGGTAAGCATTGGATTAAATATTGATACTAATCCAAAAAAATGCCCTGACTGATACATTTTAATACCATCCCACATCAATAAGTTTTGGTCGTTCGATCCGCCCCTTATATTGATGTTCGATACGGTCTCATTTACACTTTGTATACCCGGCAAGGCCTGAACGGTCTGTAACGCGTCACTTTCGATAAGCCCTGGGAGAATTCCAAAATCAGAAAAATCTATTTCGAAAGAACCATCGCTCATTTTGTTGATTCCCTCGGTCAAAAAATTTGTCAGAACAACTTCGGAAAGCTCGTGAATTTGTTGATTGAGAAAGATATCGGAACAGATATCCTTATTCAAAAGGCTATAAGACCGGTCGATTTTCTTATAACCCAAATGCTGTATGTGAATTTCTTCTTCTTTACTATGGATCTTTAATTCAAAATAGCCCGACCCGTCGCTGATTGCACTGGCGTGTTCGGTAAAGATCAAAGTAAAGACTATCGGTTTTCGGGTAATAGCATCTTTTATATGGCCACAGGCCAGAAAAGAAGCATTAGGTTCTATGGTGATGAAATTATCTGGTAGTATGGTGAATTCTAACCCCGTTTCTTTTTCAAGATAGGGCATTGTTTTCTCTGAAGACCAATTTCGCGAAGGTGCGGTCAGCAAAATTCCTTCTATGGTTTCGACGGCATAGTTGAATTGCCACGAAAACCGTTCTTCCAATTGACCCAACACTTTTTCAAGCGATACTTTCTCCTTTCTGACCTGGCCTTGAAGGAAAGATCCAAATAGGATGAATAGAAAAACAAAAAGAATTTTTCCATTACTCACTATTTTTCAATACGATTTTACTAGGTGATTGTATTTGATAGGTCAAATTTAAAGGTATGGTAATGGATTTCAATGCTGTATCTAGGTCATTGTGCATAAAGCCGCCCCTGAAAAGACGGTCTACATCGATAGACTCTACCTGAACGATTACATTGTACTGCCTTTCTAGTTCGCGAATTACTTCGTAAATCGGAACCTGATTGAAGCTACTCTTGTTTTCGATCCACAGAGGTTTTTGCCCTTGTACACTATCTCGCGATACGTTTCCTTTAAGCATCCTGAATACATTACCCGGCCGCAATACTTCGGATGTATTGCTATAATCTACACTTACACTGCCTTCATAGCAGACCACTTCAAAAAAGTCCTTTCTATTTTTAACGTTAAATTGCGTTCCCAAAACACTTACTTTTTTGTCATCTGGTGTGAGTACCTCAAAAGTAGAACCTTTGCTGACCTTGAAAAAGGCTTCGCCCTCAAGTTTGATTTCTCTTTTTTCGAACCATTTTTCTTTATTATAGGATATTTGCGATACCGCATTTAGAATAACCTCTGAATCGTCTGGAAGTTGGGTTACAATTTTATTGCCTGCCGGTGCCATAATTTGGGTCAAATCGTTTAAAAAGAACACATAATAAACGGCGAAAGAAATAAGAACAAGCCCGGCTATTTTCAATAAGGGCCAAAGCAGTGCCGTTTTATGCGCTGCTTTGGACCTTAATTTAGCTTTAAATACTTCAAATTCATCAGGGCTTACGAAATTTGAAGCCTTGAATTTTTTTGCCCCTTCGCTCAATCGCATATGCGAATCGAAATCATCCAACTTTTTAAAATCCTCCCATTCTTGTCCGGAAAGATCGTCAGATAGCCATTTTTTAATCAAGTAGTCTTTGTCCATATCGTTGTCGGTTTCAATAGTATAACAACTAAACTTCAGTTTTTACGTAAAGTCTCCGATTTCTTCTTTTAATTTTTTATAGGCGTTATAAATTCTACTTTCGACCGCCCTTCTGCTAATACCTAACATTTCAGCGATTTCCTTTTGCCTTTTTCCTTCTGCCTTAAAGAGTAAAAAAGCGACTCTTTGCTCTTCGGTCAAATTCACCAAAGCTCTTTGGTATTTTTTAAGAAACTCTTGCTCTTGAATTAAAAATTCGGGGGTCTCGTTGTCATATTCATCTGGTAGATGCTGTTTATAGCGCATTACCACTTTTTCATGCTTTAGCTCATTTAGCATCATGTTACTGGCCACTTTGAACAGAAACGCTTTGGCTTTGCCCGGTGGAACGGTTTTACAATTGTCCCATAACTTTATAAATGCTTCCTGCATTTTATCTTTACAATCGTTATGGCCGCTAAATTTATAGTACAGAAAACCAAGTAGATCTTTTGAGAACTTGGTGTAGATATTTGAGAATATTTTCTCCTCACATACATTATCGACTATGTCTTTTGGCATTGATGACTTTGTTTGAATAAAAGTATAAAAAATAAGAGTTAAACGTGTAATTTGAATGTATTGGTTGTTATAATAATAAGGGCTGAATTAATATTCGATATCGTGAAAAATCTAAATCAAGTATTTTTTGTCGCTATTCTCATTTTACTACTAACGTCGTGTAGAAAAGGGGAGTACGAATTGGTAGAGGCTCCGGTAGACAAGCGTTTAGAAGTCAACTCTGAAGTGGCTGGCTTTATGCAACGTATTTCGATGAACGATGGTTCTAACGACAACATTATTGACAAAGCGAATTGTTTTAATATTGAGTTGCCACTGATGGTTTTTGTGAACGGTAAAGAAACTATAGTCAATACTGAAGATGATTATTCGCTCATAGAAGCTATTTTTGATGAATTCAGTACGGATAAAGATACTTTGGCCATTAAGTTTCCGATAGTAGTGACTCGGATTGATTTTTCTAGCGTCGTGGTAAATACCCAAGCCGAGTTTGCCAATCTAGTCAGCACATGCGCTGGAGAAAATATCACTGATGATGACATAGAATGTATTGATTTTGTGTACCCGATAACCATGTCTATTTTTAATAAAATTACAGAATTGGCCGATAGGGTCAGTATTACCAATGATAAACAGCTGTATAGTTTTATTGGTCAGTTAGATCAATACCTAGTGATAACTATAGATTTTCCGGTTTCAATGCTTCTATCAGATGGCTCCGAAAGTACAATAAATGATTCAGGTGCTTTGAAAGCTAAAATTGAAGATGTCGATAATGTATGTGATGAAGATGATGATTTTGACTACAATGACGACGACATTCTTACCGCAACGGAGCAAGAGTTTGTAAATTTATTGACGTCATGTAGCGTGGTAATTGAAGAAATTAAATTGAATGATAAAGATGTGACAGCGGTCTACAATCAATATATTTTCACGTTTAATGCAGATGGTTCGGTTAATGCGGATTTTAGCGGCGATATCTCATTAGGCACTTGGGTAGTAACATTCGATACCGATGACAACCAAAGATTGGGCATTGTAATGGATTCGGATTCACTCATAAATCTAAATAACGATTGGAATTTACATGAAATTGAACAAGACGATAATGTTATCAAGATAGAATTGAAGAAAGGAGAAGACGAAATCGAATTTGAACAGACCTGCGACTAAAGTCAATTCCTGTTTTTTGCAGTTAGTCCATTCCTTGCAAACCGTAGTTGCTTTCTTGTTCGATGACGAATGGCATTAGATATATTCTTAGAAAGGAGAGCTTCTGTATTCGTCTGGCATTCTTAATGGCTTAATCGATAGGTAATAATCGATTATTTATGAAGTTCGTTTTCTTTCGACCCAGTGCAACGCTATTATGAAGGGTATAAATGTGACAGTACCCATAAAAATATAAAAGATGGCCCTGAAAATGATTTGTAAGGTGTTTTTTGCTTTCCACATGGCAAGTTTATTTATTAACTAATTGTTCGTATGCACTTTTTAGTTTTCTTTCAGAATGTGGTATTGTTCCATTCGTAATTCCGTCCAAACTTTTCAGCAACCAAAGATGATATTCGTCGATGCCCGTATATTGTTTAGGTTCGTTCAATATCTCTAAGTCGCTACTTATAGCTACGTAGTAGGGCTGAGATGCCGTTTCAAAGTTGATGTATTGAAAAGTGGCCCACTTATCACCTATGGTTTTTATAGCTTTTAGTTGACTTTCGTTTACCTTAAAGCTGAATTGTTTGCCATCTTCCAGTTTCCTTCGGTCGTCTATGTATAGTGATATCAAGACAAACTCATTTTTAAGAATTTCGAATACTTTTGGGGCACTCCAGACATTTTCCTCCATTTTTCTGCAGTTGACACAGGCCCAGCCCGTAAAATCAAGAAGAATTGGTTTGTTGTTGGCTTTGGCAAAAGCGAGGCCTTCATCAAAATCCTTAAAGCAATTAAGCCCTAAGGGGCATTCAGATTCTTGCTCATAAATACTGTAGAACGATGGAGGAGGAAATCCGCTAAGTGCAGCCAATGGGGTATTTTTTTGTAATCCCGAAATTAGGTAGCATACAAAACCTCCTATCAAAATGCCGGACACAATTCTGATTTTGCTCAATTTCCTTTTGCCATCATGCGGAAAGCGTATTACGCCAAAAAAGTATAGGGCCAGTAGCACGAATATGATAATCCATATACCTATGAAAACTTCGCGCTTCAAAAAACCCCAGTGAGCGACCAAGTCTGCATTCGATAAGAACTTGAAGGCCAATGCCAATTCGATGAAGCCCAAGACTACCTTTACCGTTGTAAGCCAACCTCCCGATTTCGGCAGAGAGGTCAATAATTTGGGAAAAAGTGCGAACAAGGCAAAGGGTAAGGCCAAAGCGGCACCGAACCCTGCCATGCCGAGGGTTAATTGCATCGCACCGCCATTGGCGGTCAAAGAACCTGCCAAAAGAGAACCTAAGATCGGACCTGTACACGAAAATGAGACCAATGCTAGGGTAAGGGCCATGAAAAATATACCGATAAGCCCTCCTGTACTAGAGGCAGAGTCCATTTTATTTGACCATGAGTTGGGAAGGGTGAGCTCAAAATAGCCAAAAAACGAAAAAGCGAAAACGACGAAAATAACGAAGAAAAAAATGTTCAACCAAATATTGGTCGATATCGTGTTGAGTATTTCGGGATTAACAACATCTAGAAAGTGAAAGGGTATGCTAAGGGCAATATAGATGAGTAGAATAAAAAAACCATATGATATAGCATTCGTTATGCCCTTTGTTTTGTTCTGTGATTGCTTGGTAAAATAGGATACGGTAAGTGGTATCATGGGAAATACACAAGGTGTCAAAAGTGCGACGAGCCCCCCTAAAAACCCTAAAACAAAGATTTTCCATAGATTACCACTATTTGTCGTCAAATCAACATTTGAAGATTTGAGCAATTCCCTATTTTTCAAATTGAGCTGCATACCATTAGAAAGTAATTCACTATTTGCATCTAAAGAAACGGTTTCGAGTCGAACACTATTGCCATTGAGGGGCACCAAGAGTTGCTCTTCCCAATTTATGCATACTTCGTTGCAAGCTTGGTAATTCAAAACGAATTTGATTTGCGCAACCTCTTGCCTCAAAAGTTTAATACGCTGTGTGAAAATGGCTTCATTCAAAAAGTAGGTCTCATCAACCTCAAAGACCGGATTGAAGGCTGTAATTGTTTGACTTTCCCTGGCTCCTCCAATGAGTTCAAAGTCCATTCCCGCTTTTTCGAAACTTATCTCTGAAGGCAAAGAACCTTCTTCGTGGGTGAACTGTGAAAATACGTGCCATTCATTTTCTATGGTTCCTTTAACAATGATATCATATTCCGTATCAGATATTTTATGAGCCGCTGATTTCCATGTTACAGGTTCCAATAGCTGTGATTGAGCTATAAAACAAGACGTTAAAAGGAGGATTTGAAGAACTGTTTTTTTCATAACGAAGTTTTTAAGATATAGAGGCTAATCAACAATGAACTTAAAGCCGAGGGAAATAATATTCGCATTTAACCCAGTACTTCTTTGATAACGGTTTGCCCTAAGGTCGACCGATTTTAAGCCAAACTTCCAGATTTTTGACTGGGCGAAAATATCTTTGTAAGAAATGCCAAGACCGAACTGATTGGCGTCGAACGAAGCAAGGTCGTAATCTGAGGTGTAATAGTCTTCTGTTGATAGGGCTACATCTTTAGGGAAAAAATAATAGGATGCTGTTTGAACATAGTAGCGGTAAAGAGGATACAAGGTAAACTTATCCGAAATCTTGATCGGTATTTCAAGGCTTGCGGTATACGAGGTGACCCCCCAATTGTCGTAATAATATCGAAAATATCCGCGCAAAGTGAACATCTCGTTAAGGTAGTAGGATAGCCTACCTCCTATAGGAAGTTTAAAGCGGTAAAAAGGAAGTCTCTCAACATCATCTGCAAGTTGAAAATCATCGATAAAAAAATCTTCCTTATCCGCAAAATATACTCTTTGGTGTGGCGTAGACAACAACCCTTCTTGAATAACGGCGTCGAAGGATATCGAAAATTGAAAACGCTTGGTCAATATCTGCGCAAAATTAAGTGAAAGGGAATATGAGTTTCGCTTTAGCTCATTGAATTCGGTAAAGTTCGGATCGTATGTGCCGTTATCTATTATAGTATTGTCGAAGAACCCCTCCCTTAATTCAAAGGGGTATTGCGGGTTATATTTGTCCAGGAAAATTTGACCTTTTATACTGATTTCCGTGTTCTTTTCATTCATTAACCGCGTATAGCCAGCCCCGAAACCAAAAGAAAAATAATCATACTCAGAAGAAACGGCCGCGTTTACGGTTGCCACATCGTTTCTTTCTTTGGAGCTATGGGAATAAGAAGTGTGAATATAACTGAGTACATCACTTTTTGAAGGTCCTGAAGATTCTACCCAAGGGCTTGCATTGCCATCTCCATCAAACGGATTTATATTGCTGGAAGAAGCTGATGAGTAGGCCGAAATGCCGACGTCGACAGTAATTACATCACTATTGCCCATAGGTATGCTAACGATTATTGTGGGGGTCATGTCCCAAAGTTCTTCTGTTCCTTCGCCTCCCGTAACCGCAGCATTTCTACCAGTTTGCGTATAATAGCTATACAAAAATTCTACTTCGGTATTTTCTAACACTTTCTTTACATATTCTTGACTATCATTTTGAGAAAACACTCCCCATGAAATACAAATTATGCAGCTTACCGCCATTGTTTTTTTCATATTGTCGTCATTCTAATTACAACCGCAGCCACCGCCGCTTTTACCCCCATTGGCACCTGCTGAGCCTTCACGGTAAATTTGAAAATTGGTTTCAAATCGTTCTAGGCCTTTGGCCGCTAGGTACATTTCTTCATCGTTTAAAATGGCCCTATCATATTCTTTGACCGCTGCACAAGACGACGCAGCAAGAAGTATAACGAATAGTACTATTGTTTTTTTCATCGTTTTTATATTTGATCGAGTTTTATATTCTTAGAGTGGTACACCTTATTTTGCTCATCAACAATGACGCATTCAACACCTTTGATTTGGTTGATGATATCGATTCCTGTATCGGCGCCCGTAATAAAAACCGAGGTGGCCAAGGCGTCGCATAGTTCTGCCCTTTTGGCAAAGATGGTCACACTCACCAAGCCTGAAGACGGATAACCTGTTCTGGGATCGATAATATGGCTATATTTTACACCGCCAAATTCAACGAATTTTTCATAATTTCCTGAAGTGGCTACTGCAGCATTGACCACCGAAAACCATGAGAATACCTTGTTCTTATTTAACGGATTTGTAATGCCGACCATCCAATCCTTTCCATCAGGTTGTTTGCCCCAAGTTGTAAGGTCTCCCGAAGCGTTAATAATCCCTGCGGACACCCCTTTTTTAATTAGCATTTCGCGAACCCTGTCTGCCGCATAGCCTTTGCCGATAGCCCCAAATCCAATTTTCATTCCTTCGAGCTTTAAAAAAACCTTCTGGGTAGTGTGGTCCAATATGATATTTTCGTAGCCTATTTTAGAAACCGATTTCGCAAGCGCCTCATCATTGGGCTTTTTGGTCATCGTACCATCAAATCGCCAGATTTGATCTATGGAAGCAAAGGAGATATCGAACGCTCCATTGGTAAGTGCTGAGATATGTTTACACCTATCTATTAAATCGAAAAGCTCTTTGTCGACCTTGATCGGAGCTGTCCCGGCATTTCTATTGATTTCAGAAGTCTGTGAATCTGGATCCCAAGAAGATATCGTATGCTCTATACGCGATATTTCGCGTACGGCATCATCGATATGCCTATTTGCAGTGATGGAATCTTCTGCCACTAAGGTAATGTCAAATCGGCTGCCCATTATTTTTAGGGTGCGTTTTTGCATTACCTCTTGTGACATCAGATGGGGACATATAAACATAAGTGGCAATAGGATAAGGCTGAGTCTCAACTTTGGAGATTTTTAAGGAGAGCGATATATTCTTTCGGAGAAACATTTTTATAACCTGCCTGGCCCAATATATTTCCAACGGGGTCAATTATCACAACCAAGGGAAAATGGCCATTTTTATTATACTTTTCGGCCAATATTGCATTTAGGGCAGACTGTTGGTCGGAAAGTCTGTTATTTTTTTTCCTAGGAAAGTCGGCCCTTAACAATACCCAATGGTCATTGGCATACGACTGAAACTCTTTTGATTGCCAAACAGTTTTGTCGAGCTTAATGCAGGGGGCACACCAGTCGGATCCAGAAAAAACAAGTATGATATTATTTTGTGATTCTTTGGCCATGGCCATGGCGTCGTTTAAATTGGCCTCCCATTTTTGAGCACTTAAAAGGCCGCTTAGCAAAAAGGTAATTACTACGATAGTATTTTTCATAAGTGTATTTTTTATCAAATTTTGTTTGATGGCTTTACGCCAAAATGCTCAAGGCGTTTCCATTCAATGAAGTTTTGTAAATTTTCAGTCCTCTTTTACCTTTACTATTAAGACCTTTTCCTTTTTGATCGAACCTAGCGGAATGTTCTGTACAGTAATATTCGTTGTTTTTGAATACCATTTTCTTGAGCAGATCATGACTGCATATAACGGTTGCCGCAACATAATCGCCGCTAAGATTTTTTGCGACAACTATTTTATTCTTAATTATATAGCCCCCTTTATTCCTCAATTTTGATGCTTCTGAAGATTTTAAATCTATTGTAAATAAGGCATTGGAAGGTGGATTTGCCGGAGCGGGTTCTGGTACCGGTTCTGGTTCTGGGGCAGGCTCAGGACCTGGTTCAGGAAGGGGGTCTGGTGTTGGTTCCGGGGTAGGTTCGGGAGCAGATTCCGGGGTAGGTTCAGGAGCAAGCTCTGGGCTCGGTTCGGTAGCAGTTTCCGATATTGGTTCTGGAGTGGGCTCAGGAGCAGGTGCGGGAGTTATATCGGGAGTCGGTTCTGGAGCTGATTCTATAGTAGGTTCGGGAGTAGGCTCAGGGGCTGTTTCGGTAATGCCAATACTTCGTTCATCGACAATAGGAGTCTCGGCAACTGGATCTGTTATATCTAAAGGGTCCAGTTCTTCTCTTAAACAGCCTCCTAGACAACCGAATGTTACCGCGAAAGCTGCTCCGCTACCGATTGACTTTAAAAATTTATTACGTTCCATAAATGTTCAATTTTAATGTTAGAAATGAGGGCTAATGTTTAAAGAACAACTGAAATCTAAAAATTACTCGGAGGGATAATTATATTTTAAGGAGACATGATTATTATTGAAGCTTCCTATAAGTTCCATGCCCATTGATAGTCGCAGGGAGGCTCTCTATTCAGAGCTGTTGTTATGGTCATTTGAAGATTGAATGCAAATTTTAATCGCGGCCACTCTTATTTGAATTTTTTTCGCTGCTATACAAATGGTACCGTGCACATCTGCCGTAAGCGAAGATGGCGGGTTATTTGTACAGGGTGTGTGGCAGATGAGACCCAGATATTTATGGATGATAGTTTTTTCAATTTTTTAAGGCCATTGAAAATAACATTCCGGTACGTAGACGTTTTTCTCGATTCCTATTAAAAAGTATCACTATCAGTACTGCTAAATATTAGGTGGAGTACTTTCAAGCCCCGTCAAGTGTTTTGCTTTTGGAAACAATGGATTTATCCGAACAGGAAAAAACAGTTTGGATGATGAAAGCTTGGTTAGCTGAGGAGATATAATAGTTGCGATTCTAATTATAGAAACTGCCTTGGTAGCTTTTTTATAAAAAACTAGAGGCCTGTTTAAGACATAAAACTTTATCTTTTGTTCAACAACCAAACTATTCCCATAATGTCAGAAATAGAAGTTAATCTATCAGTATTTTTGACCAAAGTGCAGTTCTTTTCAGATGTGGCAAGAACATTATTGTCAATTCTCAGTGAGAATATTGAGGTGCACCCTTTTTATAGAAATGACCCCATTGTCAATAGAGGCAATGTGGGTAATGCCATGTATACCATTCTAGGTGGTGAAGTCGGAGTTCATGAATGCCACCAAAATTTTGGAAAGATAGGGTTGTAGGGCCTTCTTTTTTAGTTAGATACGTCGGTTAAAATTAAATTAGCAAAAAAAACGGACCGGAGAAGAAACTGTTGGGTTTTCAGATTAAGCGAGAACCTAGCATTTGGCTGCACAGCGTGTTAGCCTGTCGTTATATTTCTTCACTTCACATTTGTCTTGTATTTCTTGATATAAAGGTCAAAGTATTCAACTGAATTGGATAAATCCTAATCTTAGCGTTGACCTGGAAATTAATGTTAATGTTTTTATAAACACCGTCAATTTGTCTAATCTTAGATTATATTCGTTAAACAAAATAAGCTCAAACAACCATCATGAAATCAATTCTTTATAAATTTAGTTTTCTCGCCTTTCTATTACTGTTATCATTGAAGCCAAATGTCCAAGAATTTCAAGGGCAAGCTTTTTATTTTTCTAAATCTAAAATGGAGCTTGGTAGTTGGGGAGCAAGAATGAGTGAGGCACAAAAAAAACAGGTTCAAGCGCGCTTAAAGAACAGGTTAGAAAAGACCTTTGTATTGGATTTCAATAAAGAAGAATCTTTGTTTAATGAAGAAGACAAACTAGATGCGATTTCAGGCGCAACAGATTCTTGGGGAAATAATTTCTCACGGGGAGAGCAATATAAAAATGTTAAAGAAAATGCTTTGGTTCAGACTCAAGAATTCTATGGTAAGAAATTTTTAGTGAAGGATAAGTTACAGGACATAGATTGGAAGATGGGCTCGGAATCAAAGCAAATAGGACAATATATGTGTTTTAAGGCTACAGCTTCTGTACCAACAACTGAATTGACTTGGTACGACTTTTCATGGGGTGATTTAAGAACGCCTGCGGCAGAGAACGAAACTGATTCTACGAATGTTGCCGCTGCAGTCCCGCCAGTCCCTGAGATAAAAATGACTGAAGTCGAAGCATGGTATACACCTCAAATACCGGTTAGTCATGGACCAGGTGAATATACTGGGCTTCCTGGTCTTATTTTAGAAGTTAGTGCAGGCAATACCACTATGCTGTGTGCCAAGATTGTGATGAATCCGAAGGAGAAAATTAAGATTGAAGCTCCGATTAAAGGGAAGGAAATCACAAAAAGTGAATATCAAGCGACTATTCAAGGTAAAATGCTCGAAATGAGAAATAACCGAGGAAGAAATAGAAGAAGTTGATTTTGGCTGAATCGAAAACTACGACCCACTCAGCAATTACTGCATAATCATGAGAAAACTATTTTGTTTTGCGCTACTTTTTGTAGCCAGTATTTCTTACGCTCAAATTAAACTTGAAGGCGTGGTCAAAGATAGCTTGAACAGCCCTTTTGATTTGGCGAATGTGATAGCCATAAATCAAGAAACAAGTGGTTTGGAATCTTATGGCATTACTGACGAGCAAGGTAAATACAAGCTTACGCTAGGCAAGAACGGAACCTATAGAATTCAGATTAGCTATGTAGGAATGAAGACTTTTGTAGAAATCCTTTCAACAAAAGAAAGTGATATAACAAAAGACTTTATCCTTCAACCAGAAAATGCCTTAGATGAGGTGGAAGTTATCTATGAAATGCCGGTAAATGTAAAAGGTGATACCTTGGTTTACAATGCTGACTCCTTTAATACCGGGACAGAACGAAAGTTAGAAGATGTACTTGAAAATTTGCCGGGCGTCGAAATCAATGAAGATGGCCAGATAGAAGTGGAAGGCAAAGTGGTCAATAAGCTAATGGTCAATGGCAAAGATTTTTTTGATGGTGACACCAAATTAGCGACCAAGAACATTCCGTCAAAAGCTGTTGATAAGATCCAGGTGTTGCGTAATTATTCTGAAGTTGGTCAAATGAGCGGTGTGAGGAATAATCAAGACAACGTAGCATTGAATATCAAGCTCAAGGAAGGAAAAGAAAACTTTTGGTTTGGTAATGTGACGGCCGGAGCGGGAACTTCACCGGATAACGAGCTTTATTTATTGCAGCCTAAGCTGTTTTATTACAGTCCGAAATACAGCCTCAATTTTATTGGTGACTTGAACAATACGGGCGAAGTAGCCTTGACACGACGCGACATTAGGGGCTTTGGCGGTGGCTTCAGGGCCCCAAGTACAAGTAGCGGAACCAATATAAATCTTGGTGATAACAGCTTGAATTTCTTGACCAGTCAAGGTAACGCCTTGGAAATCGAGAATAAATTGGCAACGGGAAATTTTAGCTATTCTCCGAATCAGGCGCTCGACCTGAGCGGATTCCTCATATACAATAGTAGCCGTATTCTTTCCAAGGAAACGAGTTTCGTGCAATATACAGATCCAGAACTTGGCATTCCCGATGAGGCTACGGAACAATCTAGCAAAGAACGTTCGAATCAAGCATTGTTGAAACTAAGCGCTTCGTACCAACCCAATGTAAATAATCAATTGGATTATGACATCTTGGGCCGTGTATCTAACGATTCACAAAACCAAAATGTTTTTTCTTCGGTTCTCGGAAATACGAATCAGCTACAGGAGGTCACACCCTATAGCATTAATCAAAATATAAATTATTATTACACCCTTGATGAAAAAAATATTTTCGCCTTTGAAGCACAGCATTTGATAAAAAATGAAGATCCGTTTTACAATTCCCTTTTGGTCAATGATCCGAATGGTGCTTTTGACTCGACTGCAGATGCCTTAGGTCTAGATGACTCCGTGGCCAATTATGACCTTGGTCAGAACAGACGAATCAAGTCCAATCAAGTGGATGCCAAACTAGATTATTACAACCTGCTTAATGCCAAAAGCAATATCAACGTAACCCTTGGAACGATTTTCAGCCGTCAAGAATTCAATTCCAATATTTTCCAGTTTCTAGATGATGGATCTCAGTTTAATCCAACACCAACATTCAATGACGGTCGTGCTTCCAACGATACAGAGTATAATTTCAGGGATGTGTATTTGGGAGTACATTACCGTTTGAAAACTGGTAAGTTCACAATCACTCCTGGTTTTTCTGCACATGCCTACGGAAACAAGAATACCCAATTCGGGGAAACCTTCGAAGATAACTTCTTCCGGTTTTTACCGGATTTTGAAACTCGGATCCAGTTTAAAAAGAGTGAAGCCTTGACCCTGAGATACGACATGCGCAATCAGTTTACAGATATCACACGATTGGCCGAAGGATTAGTTTTGAACAATTATGACGATATCCAATTCGGCGAGTCCGACCTGCAGAATGCCTTGTCTCATAATATAAGTCTGTTTTACAGTAGCTTTAATCTGTTTAACTATACCAATGTTTTCGTCAGAGCTGCTTACACAAGCAATATCGATCAGATACGAACCCTGACGAATTTTGAGAATGTAATCCGAACGAGTACTTTTTTCAATTCTAGTTTTGCCGATGAAAATGTCAGCGTATTTGGGCGTGTGCAAAGAACCTTTGGCAAGATAAGGGCGAGCTTGAACGCCGGTATTAACTATACTAAAATAAATCAGTTCGTTCAAGGCCAGCAATCACTTAATGAAGGATTCACACAGACGTACACACCGGGCATACGCACTAATTTTAAAGTTGCGCCAAATATAAACTTGAGGTATCGATATAGTGTGACCAACAATAATCAAGGGAGCGGTAAGACCAAGTTCGTGACCAATGCACCATCAGCAGAGTTCGATGCGTACATTTGGAAAGCGGTGACGTTCCGCACGAATTACACCTATACCGATCAAGATCTTGGAAATGGCGATTCATTCTCTTTCCAAAACTGGGATGCCTCGCTTGCCTATCGAAAAGACAGAGATGCGAAATGGGAGTACGAAATTAAGGCTACCAATCTATTAAATATCGATTCTCAGGTCAGAAACGGTGCGAATAACCTATCGGTTTTCATATCGGAAACGTTTATACAGCCACGATTCTTGACCTTTAGAGTGGTATATGCCTTATGATGCGAGGCTCGTAACCGATCTCGCGTGTGAGGGTTGTTTAACTGTCTTGATTGGAGTTACATTTATAGCCTTGTATTTGAACAGTTTAGGCTTTGATTTGGAACGTATATAAACGGCAGTATTTTTTATGTTTAGATTTCGACTCCGAGAGGCCATAGTTTAACTTCCACTGTTCATTTTCCCATTAAAGCTTGCAATCAGAATTTTGATTTTTGTCAATGGAATATTTCAAAAATTAAATTAAGAATTATAGCGTTTTTCAGATTGAACGCTAGCAGTTAGCTAAGAGGAATTTTGATTTTTTTAAGTGGCGATAATGTAGTTCAAGATTTCCAAAATTAAATTCAAGTGCTTCTTACGCGTTTTGTAAAAAGTCTATATTTATTGGGGATCCAGTAACAACTAAAATTGTATGCCAAGGCCATTCGTATTTTGAGGTGTGTTGCTAAGTACGTTGCTGTTTGTAGATGATTTTTAGTCGGGCCCACAAAACTCGTTATAATAAGTAACCACTTCCAATGGAGTGGTCAAGGAACGGTTGTTTATTTTCACTACTAAAACAGAACAATCCCAAAAATAGTGGGTTAACTGCTTCTTTTTGAGGCCAAAAATACCCTGTGTGACCCGCTGTAAAGTGGTTTGGCCTTCACGTAAAAACAGTTCGAACTGGTCTGGATAGTTATTGTCATCATGCATGAACTCCACAGCATAACAACTCAATTTTCCTTTAGCCAATACTTTTAAAAAGACCTTCTGCCCATATCCGGGCCGACTATAATACGTAAACCTAAAAAACTCGCTTTCCTCGGCATACCAAAGCGATTCATACGAATATATGCCCACCTTGTACCCTAGAAGGTCTTGGGCACTATAGCGTTTAACCTTACCGCGCTCGTTCTTAAACCTGATCTTCGTGAAGAGTGTCCCGTCATTGCGGTCTTTTACTTTACCATACAGCGTATCTTTATTCGTTAAGATGATATATCCCTGTTCATAGCCTTGCCCACTGATGACTTGTAAAGAGAAGAGTACAATCATTAAATAAAGTGAAAATGCATTGTTTTCGCCGGGGTATAGCGGGGTAATGTTGCTCATGTCAAATTCTTATGGGAATAACTGACCACAAAACATACCATACCGACCATTAGATAATGATCTTCGTTCAAATGCTTAATTAGAAAGGTGAAATAGAGTTGTTACTCTAAATTCACAAGTTCTTACTTTGCTAGGAGCATTTTCGACTCGGGTATTTGGCATGGCGGCGCCTGGCCGACATGAACAACCTAGCAATGTTGTACGCCGTTTTAGTAGCTTTATTTCTTTCTTCACCATAGTATTTTTCTCTAGCATCTTTATATTGAAGCTTATTGTTTTTAATATATCAAGCAATATTCAACTCCCGCTAACATTGTTTCTAATCGCCCCTCAATTGGCTCAGGAATTTTAATGACCGAATCATCAATATTGTCGTACCAAATGTCACACAGTTCTGTGAATGTTTGAATATAAATGCTAGGGGTTATGTAGAATATGTAAACTCTCCAATTATTCTTAGCAATATATTCAGTGTTTGGGCTTAAAGAATAAGATAGAATGAAAACTTTGTTGTTTTCTTTATTGTCAATACCGGTCAATACTGGTCAACTTCATGTTAGATATTATTTAGTGTGATATGAAGGGGAATAGCGATTGATAGTGGTTTTTTAATTTATTCTTCTGAAGTGTTTTACTTAACGACCATTATGAGTAGTGAGATAGGTATATCGAATTCAATTCTATTAGATAACGTATTCGTTTCCCCATCTTTTATTTAAAATGCCCTAACACTTCTAAAATAACAATATCTACGTAAATAATTGATAATTAGTTTAATAAAAGGTATGGCACGGCAATGGTAATAGAACTAGCTGCAATAATACTATACAATACTAATTTTATTAAAATGATGACATCAGCAAACCTCAAAAACGGAGTAAACGTAGACCAATTAGTAGAAACTATTGTTGCAGTACAAGGAAATCCTAAATTGGCTAAATTCGAATTCCGAAAAAAAAATTGTTTTGTAGTTACTTATGATGGTCAAAAATCCTTCATTTTTTTTTCATTTAAAAATAAAATACCGGACTGTAAAATTTTAAGGCTGAACTGTAATTCAAATTTCTCAATGTAATTTATCCCTGTAAACGAACAGTTGAGTAGGCTTCTTTTTGACTATCAATACGGATAAGAAGCGCAATTAGTTTGTTGATTTGTAAGTACGTGAAACTTGAATTTTAGTCGTTGTGTTCATTTTGTCTTGTTTGCGGTAGACTTTAAAAATGAATAAATGGGTTGTGCGTTTTATGGTTAACTTTAGGCAATACCATTATTCAATTATATTCCATATGAAATCCATAGAATTACAGGATATCCAAAAAATGTTTCAAAATCAAGACTACATTAGTGACGGTTCTATTGCCATGTCTATTTTTCTCGCCATGAAATTGGAAAAACCATTGCTTATCGAAGGGCCGGCTGGTGTAGGTAAGACAGAGGTAGCCAAGGTTATGGCAAAAGCCTTGGAAACCGATTTAATTCGGCTACAATGCTATGAAGGTCTTGACAGTACCCATGCTTTGTACGAATGGAATTATCAGCACCAATTACTCTATCTAAAGATGCAAGAATCGCAAGGACAAGACACCAAGAAATTGGAAGAAACTATTTTTTCAGAACGCTTTCTTTTAAAAAGACCGGTACTACAGGCAATTACCCAAGCTTCAAAACCAGTTTTACTGATTGACGAAATAGACAGGGCTGATGAGGAATTTGAAAGCTTTCTTTTGGAAGTACTCTCCGATTGGCAAGTCACCATCCCAGAAATAGGAACAATAAAAGCAATTCATAAGCCCCAAATAATATTAACAGGAAATCGTACCCGTGAACTTTCGGAAGCACTGCGTAGAAGGTGTCTGTATCTATGGATAGATTACCCCGATTTTGAAAAGGAACTCGCCATCGTTAAAACAAAAGTGCCGGAAGTCGATGCTAAATTAGGTCAACAGATTTGCGCCTTTATGAAAGAGTTACGCGAATTGAAACTAGAGAAAACTCCTGGAATTTCAGAGACCATTGATTGGGCCAGGGCACTGGCCAGTATGCACTTGACCCATTTAGATAAACAAATAGTTGAAGATACGCTAGGTGTGGTGCTCAAAGATTGGCAAGATATACGACACACCCAAGATGCGCTTTCAGAACTGTTCGAGAAGACAGGGGTGGTTTCTAGGATAGGGTGAAGCCTGGTTACTTGATTCGAGAGATTTTGGGCTCCCCGCCCTAAACAGGGCGGGGTGGATTCGTCGGCGATAGCCTGAAGAAGACGGGGCGGGCGAAAAGCCCAAGCCAATGTGAGTGTACCGAAGATTCGCTTCGCTTCGCTTAGAGTAGCGCCCTAATTCTACCGTCATCTTCTCTGCATATGGCGGATAGATGCCACCTTCCCCTAAAAAGGGGAAGGAACACTAAAAGATTTGGAAATACACTAGTCAAAATCAAGCAGATGCCCCTTGCGGTTTTAAAACATGGTAGAACCTCTAATCAAACACCAAACAGAACTTTCAGGAAACTTAGTCCTGTTATGCCGTTTTCTTAGGAAGAAAGGCTTCCCATTAAGTACTACGGAAGAAGCCGATGCGCTCAAGGCGATCAGTTTTCTCCCGATCAACAAAGAGAAGTACTTCAAACAGGCACTCAAGACCATTCTAGTTAAAAATCAATACCAATACGAGAAATTCAACGGCTATTACGATGAATTCTGGACACAGCTTTCGAAAGCTTCGGATTCCAAAAGAAAGGATAAGCAAGAGAAAAAAGACAAAAAAACAAAGGCACAGCAGCAAGAAGCACGTTTTGATTCTTTAAAGAGCTGGTTGAATTTAAGTCCGTCTGAAGAAGAAAAAGAAGTTTCGACCTTTAGTGATCTCGAAGTCTTGACCAAAAAGAACTTTGCTGATTTGAGCGAAGACGAAATGAAATTGATGATGCAATTATTGAAACGATTGGCCAAGAAAGTAGCCCATCAAAAGAGCAGATTGCGTAAAACTTCAAAAAAACATAAAAAGTTAGACTTGAAACGAACCATTCGCTTGAATATGCGAAAAGGGGGCGACATACAGCAACTTGTTTATAGTGAGCTAAAAGATAGAAAGTTGAAGTTAGTCTTGCTTTGCGATGTAAGTAAATCTATGGACTTATACAGTCGTTTTTTTGTTCATTTGATTTATGCCTTTCAAAATGCCTATGACAAGATTGAAACCTTCGTTTTCAGCACGGCAATACATCGTGTCAGTACTATTTTAGATAATCAAGAATTCGATAAAGCTTTTGATACCATATCTGACAGGGTGCCCCATTGGTCTGGTGGCACGACTATCGGAAGCTGTCTTCAAGATTTTGTCACTGATTTTGGTTACGGTATGCTAGATAAAAAAACTATTGTCTTGATTTTGAGCGATGGATGGGACACTGGTGAACCCGAAATTATTAGGGGTGCCATGCGAAGCATTTACAAGAAATCGCGAAAAGTGATATGGCTGAATCCGTTGGCGGGCAGTCCTGATTTCTCACCAGAGGTTATAGGTATGAAAACGGCCTTACCCTATATTGATGTTTTGGCATCGGCCCACAATCTGGAAAGTTTAAAATGGGCTTTACAGCAAATTCAAAAACGCAGAAATATGGTAAATCAACAGCTTTAGCTCTATAATGTTGGGTATATCTTAATTTTTGGTATTTTTTGTGCTGACCCCCTAAAAAATACATCTAAAAATTTACAATTTTCAATTGGATTTCTTTATATTCATTGACCCAACTTAGAGCGCATGAAAATCAATGGTGATTATACCCTTAACGTAACCCCCGATATTTTTTGGGCCATGGTCATGGATCCCGATGTTCTTGAAAAAGTCACTCCGGGTATCAAAGCGTTGAATAAACAGGGCTCCGATAACTATGAAGCGATTTCTGAGGTAAGAATTGGGCCGGTAAGGGGAAGTTTCAACGGAAACTTGTCCATCAAAGATAAAATTGAAAAAGAGAGTTGCACCCTAGTCGTTGACCAAAAAAGTAAGATGGGCAATGTGGTGGCCGAAATCGCAATGAAGTTTATTGCTGCCGAAGAAGGAAAAACAGAGGTGCAATACACCGGCGAGGCAAAAATGTCGGGTAGGTTGGCCAGCATGGGACAACGTATCATGAGCGGGGTCGTCAGTACCTTATCAAAACAGTTTTTTAAAGCTATGGAGTCGGAAATCGAAGCGCGACAAAGTTGAGGTTTCGATCCTTACGCCAGTTATCAAATAATAATTCAAAATACACACTATGAATGTAACCATTACTGTCAATGGGAAAAGCTACACCCACGACATCGAACCTCGTATCAGTCTTGCCCAATATTTACGGGAGACCTTAGACCTTACCGGTACACACATCGGCTGCGATACTAGCGGCTGTGGTGCATGTACCATAACTATGAATGGCGATGCCGTAAAAGCTTGCACACTTTTGGCGGTTCAGGCCGATGGTAGCGAAATAACTACAATTGAGGGCATGGCCAAAAATGGCGAAATGCATCCGATACAGGCTGCCTTTAAAGAAAAACATGGACTTCAATGTGGATTCTGCACTCCCGGTATGGTAATGATAGCCGTCGATATTCTAAAAAATAATCCAAACCCTTCCGAAGATGAGATTCGTCATGGGCTGGAAGGAAACTTCTGTAGGTGCACAGGCTATCACAATATTGTAAAATCAATTCGGCATGCTGCTGAAACACTAAACGATTAGGATATGGGAAATTTTATAGGAAAATCAGTCAAGAGAAGAGAAGATGCCCGTTTTCTAAAAGGAGCGGGAAAATATACCGATGATATCAAACTTCCGAAGATGACCCAATCGGCATTTGTAAGAAGTCCGTATGCGCATGCCAAAATTTTAAAGGTAGATATTTCCGAGGCAGAGAAATCTGAAGGGGTAGTAGCTGTATTTACCGCGAAAGATGGTTGTGGGGAATATGGAGTGCCTTGCGGATGGCAGGTCGATTTCAAGAATGGCGAGACGATGCGTGAGCCTAAACATCCGTTACTGGCAGCTGATAAAATAAAACATTTGGGCGAGGCGGTAGCTTTCGTCATTGCCGAAACCCTTGAGCAGGCTCGTGATGCCGCTGAGTTGGTAGAAGTAGATTATGAAGAACTGCCTGCGGTGACAGATCCCAAAAAAGCCATGGACCAGGGTGCACCAAAAGTTCACGAAGATTGGGAAGACAATGCCGCTTTTGACTGGTGTATCGGCAACGATAGGGCAGAGGTCGAAGCTGCTTTGGCGAATGCCCATCATGTAACTGAAATGGAATTCCATAATCAGCGATTGGCACCCAATGCTATGGAGCCGAGAAGTTATATTGCCGATTACGATGTTAATGCAGATAAATGGACGTTGTACACAAGTACACAAAACCCGCATTTAATCCGCTTGCTGATGTGTGCTTTTGCTTTGGGTATTCCCGAGCATAAGGTACGTGTGGTTTCCTATGATGTCGGTGGTGGATTTGGAAGTAAGATTTACCATTATACTGAGGAAGCACTTTTGACCTGGGCATCTAAAGAAATCGGAAGACCCGTGAAATGGACATCAGACCGAAGTGAGGCCTTTTTAACCGATGCGCATGGTAGAGATCACTTCGTAAAATCTAAAATGGGCTTTGACAAAGATGGCAAAATTGTAGCTCACCTTACGGACGAGTACTGCGCTATGGGAGCTTATTTATCGACTTTTGCCCCTGCGGTACCTACGTATCTGCATGGCACATTATTTCAGGGTGTTTATACCACACCTTTGATTCATTTAAATGTAATAGCGCCTTTTACACATACTGTTCCGGTTGATGCCTATCGCGGTGCGGGCCGGCCAGAGGCTACTTATTTATTAGAACGAATTGTGTCAAAGGGAGCCAAGGAAATGGGCATGGACCCCGCCGAAATTCGTTTCAAGAACTTCATTCCTCCTTTTGATGGTGTGGAAGAAGCAGGTTACCAGACACAGGTAGCGCTACAATACGATAGCGGAAATTATGAAGGTGTTCTCAAAAGAGGATTGGAAATGCTGGGTTACGAAGATTTTAGAAAAGAACAGGAAGAAGCCCGTAAAAACGGAAAATTACTAGGTGTCGGATTTTCAACGTATATCGAAGGTTGCGGAATCGCGCCCTCTGCAGTAGTTGGAGCTTTAGGTGCCCGTGCCGGATTATACGAAGTTGGTCAGGTACGTGTTCAGCCAACAGGAAAGATATCTGTATTTACGGGGTCCCACTCACACGGGCAAGGGCATGAAACAGTGTTCGCACAGTTCGTGGCCGATAAATTAGGTATCCCTATGGATGATGTTGAAATCATGCACGGCGACACCGAACAGGTTGCCTTCGGTATGGGAACCTATGGCTCACGGAGTTTATCTGTGGGGGGAAGTGCCATTATTAAAAGTATAGAAAAAATATTGGAGAAAGGAGCTAAGATTGCTGCCCATAAGTTGGAAGCTGCAGAAGAGGATCTCGAATATGCAGAAGGAAAATGGACAGTGAAAGGTACTGACAAGTCCGTATCCTTCGGTGATGTTTCGTTAACGGCCTATGTACCTCATGACTATCCGGAAGGTCTGGAACCTGGCCTTGATTTCTCCAGTTTTTATGACCCGACCAATTTTACCTACCCTTTCGGAACACATATCGCAGTTGTGGAAGTAGATGCAGATACGGGAGCCGTCGATCTACAACGATTTATCGCTGTCGATGATGTTGGTAATATTATGAACCCGATGATCGTAGAAGGCCAGATACATGGCGGTGTTGCCCAAGGTGTTGGTCAGGCGTTACTAGAAGAAGTGGTGTACGATGATGGTGGACAGATGATTAACGGGTCTTACATGGACTATGCTATGCCGCGTGCCGATGATTTGCCGATGATCGAGACCGATAATACGGTTACCCCTTGTCCACATAATCCTTTGGGTGTTAAGGGAGCAGGTGAAGCTGGCACCATCGGTTCAACTCCTGCTGTGGTAAATGCGGTCGTAGATGCACTGGCACATTTAGGGGTAACGGATATTCAAATGCCATTGAAACCGCAGACCGTTTGGAAAGCGATGCAGAATTGATTATCGCTAAACGTAATAAGCGAGCAACCATTTAGTCTTTTGTCTTTGTTCTTTTATCTTTTTAAAAAGGATGAAGTTGAAAACAGTAAGAATGATTCTTAAGAGCATATAATTTAAACATACACTACAAAAAATGATACCAGCAATATTTGACTATATAAAACCTTCCTCGTTGAGTGAAGCGATAAACCTATTGGATGAGCATGGCTTCGATGCCAAAATCTTATCGGGCGGGCACAGCCTCCTTCCAGCCATGAAATTGAGGCTCAACAGACCGGAAATCCTTATTGATATCAGTGGAATTTCCGGCCTGAACACCATAGAGGAAACAGGCAGTGAGGTAATCATTGGCGCCAACTGCACGCACACTCAAATAGTGCGTTCACAGGTAGTGTACAAGAACGTAAACATACTAAAACAAACGGCCGAGGCAATCGGTGATATACAAGTAAGGAATAGGGGCACCATAGGCGGCAGCCTTGCACATTCCGATCCATCGTCAGATTATCCGGCAGTCGTGTTGGCCAGTGACGCCAAAATTGAAGTAGAAGGTAAAAATGGAAAACGTACAATCGCAGCAACCGATTTCTTTGAGGGTATATTTACTACTACATTGAAAGATGATGAAATTATTACTGCGGTACGCTTCCCAAAAATAGCACATGGCAATTATCAAAAATTTTACCAGTCTGCCTCTAGATTTGCTGTGGTCGGTGTTGCTGTGGTGCACGATGGCAATGGTGTAAAAGTTGGGGTGACCGGGGTAGCCGATACACCTTACCGAGCGACCGAAGTCGAAAAAGCATATAATGGCAACAGCGATGCCGCAGCGCATGCAGTCGATGGTGTTGAGGTAATGTCAGACCATTTTGCCGATGTCGAATATCGTTCTCATCTGGCCAAGGTGATGGTGAAAAAAGCGTTGGAGGCTTAAGAAACTGCGTAATGTAAAGGCTGATTTGAAAGCAGTTTTTGGCTCCCTTCTTCAGACGAAGAGAGAAATGAAACCGCTTACTGAGAAAGGGGGAGTTTGAAAGCCCGAACCTTTGGCCCAGCACCGGACTATCTAATATGGGACTATGGCCTGCGCTTTCAAACCCTCCGTCCTGACAAATTGGGCAACCTCTCTTTTTCTAAAGGGAGGAGCTTTAACCTATATTTCTAATATATAGATATGTTTGCGGGAATAGCTTACGATCAGTTAGGGTTTTGCAAAAGTCGTCACATACCACATACCGTCAAATCGTAAATTCTTCCGGAACCTTCCGCCTTCTTGGCCAACTCTATGGTAATTTTTTAGAATACTTACTTCTGCATCTTCAAATAGTAAATCGCTGAATGCTTTCCCGAACCGTAAAAAAGTAAAAAAATGCCTAGTAATAATGTTGCAAAAGCTAAAAAGCAGATTTGTAGTATTCATTTCTCCCAAAAAATTGACTAACGCGACACCGATTATGTTGATGTGGTCGGTATGGATTATTACGGGCTTACTCCTGATTTTCTGGATTATGAGGCTTTAAAATCCCTTGGGAAAACAATTGTGATGTCTGAATCTGGCCCTATCGATAATGCACATGGTAACTGGAATATGATGCATTTGATAAATGCCCGAAGAGGAAAGGCGGCCTATTTTCTGCAATGGCATAGTTGGAACGTAGCTAAAGTCGCTATTAAAGACAATAAGAATATTATTGAAATGATGTAAAGTGATGCTGCGATTACACGGAATGAACTTTAAAAGTGTCAGATTGAGCCTGCCGCACCGGCGAGGTCTAGTCGGATTGTTTTAGGAATAAAGGTCTTAGGTTCCCTCGGACCACCAATATAGTCTACTTTTTGGATATCCTCTTTTTACTGCTTTTTGCCAAAGGATTGAAATCCAGACACAACTGAACCCAGTACTCCAAATCTCCGTCTGAATCGATGCCTTCTTCAGTTACATGAACATAGCCTTTCATAGGGCGACCTGTAAACTTCATCTCTTTACAATGTTCTTTTTTTAAGGCGTTTTCGTAGTGCTCCTGACCAATACGGGCCATCAAAAGGGACGTATTCGTATGCTTATCGATATGCATGCCGAAGCACATTTTGCCGTCGACCATAAAGCAGAGTCCGCCCATCATTTTCTTTTCTTCGAAAGCAATCGATTTCTGTCTTAGAATTTGTCGTGACCTATCGGCCAAAAACTCATCATATGCCATGGTATTTTCTTTAGTACTATTTTTTTGAGGTATTCCGTTTATTGGTTAAACAACCTTTGCGATTTTCTGTAAAATCCATTGACGTTCATTTTCAGTTGTCGTCAAGTTTACCGCTATTAGTAAATGTTCTTTCTGTTTTTTACTATTTGAACCTTCGTACAATTCGGCAAGCAACAAATGGTACAAATGATTTTGTTTTAAATCTATTTTCAGGGCTTCTTGAATTGCCTCTTTCTTACTTCTTGCCATTGCGAGTGCGTAGGTCCGATTTAGTGCTGCTATGGGGGAGTAGGCTATTTGTAATATTCGGTTATATAGCTGTAAAATATGCTCCCATTTTTCTTGGGGATCCATATCACTCTTTGTATGCCAATAGGCGATTATGGCCTCAATATGGTATTTAGTGATTTCGCTTCCTTTTCCAGATCGGTTCAGAAACAACTCCCCTTTTTTTATAAGTTCTCGATCCCATTCCGCTTCGTTCTGGTCGGCATAAACAATTTGTCCTCCGTCTTTATCTGTTCTTGCTTCGAAGCGCGAAGCGTGAAAGCAAAAAAGTGCCATTAACCCATTCGTTTGGGGTTTATTGGTCAATTCGCAATTCAATAATAAATAATTAAGTCTCATGGCCTCTATACAAAGCTCCTTGCGAATCCTTTTTTCAGAGTTAGAAGAATAATAACCTTCGTTGAAAAGCAAGTACAAGACTAAAAGTACGTTTTGTAATCGTTGCTCCATTTCGCTGCCCGAGGGCAAGGCCAGCTCGATATTATGTACTCTAAGTTTTTCCTTGGCCCGATACAGTCTTTTATTGATAGTTTCCGAACTGCTCAAAAAGGCCGTTGCGATTTCTTGGATACCAAAACTGCATAGAATTCTAAGCGCCATAGCAATTTGCGCTTCCGAGGAAATAATCGGATTGCATATGGCGAACAACATTTTGAGCTGGCTGTCTTTGATATTGCTTTCTGACAGATCGATTTCGATGTTCTCCGAAATCGATGAGCGATCCATCAGCTCCGGCTTTATTTTGTCACGAAATACCTTTTCTCTTCGAAACGTATCCCTTGCCTTGTTTTTTGCAACGGTATAAAGCCAAGCTTTCGGGTTATTGGGAATTCCCTTCAGGCCCCAGGTTTCTGAAGCTGCCAAAAAAGTATCACTGACCAAATCTTCGGCCAATTCGATATTTGATAGACCGAAAGTTTTACAAAGCACCGAAACTATTTTGCTGAATTCGGATTTGAATAAGTCGGGAATCAATTCTCTGTTTTCCATAAGCTCAGAAAGTGAACTAAAGATAGTTCACTTTCTTAAATGATTGTAATTGCTTTACAAACTTACATATCGAAAACCATTACATCGCGCACCTCGACTTTTCCACTTGGTATATCAAGAATGGGGCATCCTGCCGATAATTTTACGGCGTCGTCAATATCGGTGGTTTTTACGATAATATAACCCCCAACAATTTCCTTAAGTTCGGCATAGGGGCCATCGGTAATTACGCCACCAGCATTTATGGTCTTGCCACTCGAACCCAGTGCGTTTGTATTTACAAATTTCCCTTGGGCTGCAATGCCACCGATCCAATCTTGCCAAACTTGCATAACGGCTTGCATTTCTTCGGGCGTATGTGCCGAGTTGTCAACCTGTTCTGTTCTGAAAATCATCATAAAGTCTTTCATTAGTACTAAAATTTTATTGGTTTATATAGTTGTGACGATCGGTTTTTACCAAATAGGACATCCACCTATGAATTAATTATAAAATTTTCTGTAGCAACGATTATGGTAACGAAAATCTTATGAGTTGTTTTGAATTAAATCAATTTTTTAGGGTTCTTTTCACACCTAATTTCGCTGTTACCTGAATTTAGTGATGAGCTTTGGTTCAAGCTTTGCCTGTCAGTAAAGGTCAAATAACTACTACTTTATCAAAAATAGCATATTATCCCGAAGCGTAAAAACTCGTTGTAAAACAACCTTTTGCAAAAATAAACGCGGAATATTGGAGTTATATACAGGCTTAGCCTATTCAAATACTATTATGCGATTGTTCACCCCAAAAAAACTTTGCTTAGCCTCAGCTCTCTTTACATTTATCCTTTTACTTTTTGCTTCGTGTAGTACTGACGAAATCAGTGACGAAGTAGCCAAGGTAATCGAGACCGAGGCAACCGAAAATCCTGAAGAGAATGAAGAACCCAACGAAGAGAATGAAGAACCCGAAGAAGAGGCTGAAACACCTACTAATGGATCTATCACGTTCGAAGCTGATTTTGTATTGAACGAAGACCGCTCGTTTGCCGGTTACGTAATACCACAAGCAGCTTACAACAAATTTATTACCGGTGAAGGAGACCTTAAGATGGTTTCGAAAAAAATATATGAATATATACATGATGAGTTTGATTTCATCATTATACTATCTGTTGAGGATACCCAGCCCGAAGACCTCTTTTATGGCCGATCTACGCAAGTAAGCAACAAAATTGAAGGTCTTGGAGGTGCTACATACGACAACACCGCAGCCTATGGCTCCGACGGAAAGTTGAAAAGTATTATTTATATGCCAAGGGTCGAGTATGTTTTAAACGGACCTTTCTTGCATGAAATCGCTCATTCCTGGGGAAATAAGAATTTTTTACCCACTACAGTAGGTGGTCATTGGGGCTATGCTGGTGTCGCCGGACAATTAGGCGGTTTTGATGAACTGGTCGATTTAGGTGGCAATAGCTACAAAGGAAGATTAAATGAAAAAGACGGCTTTGGTACCTTTGCCAACGGAGGTAATTCAATTCCCTACGGGAATTTGGAACTCTATCTTATGGGCCTGATTAGTTCAGATGATCTTGAATCTGTACAGGTAGCCGTAAATCCAGTAGTAGGTACTTCGTCAGGAGTATTTACCGCAGATGCCATACAAGACCATACACCACAAGCCATGATTGCCGAAAATGGTGCAAGGGTACCATCTCATCAGGATTCACAAAAGACTTTTAGGGCATTGACGGTTATCCTTTCGACGGAAAAATTGGAACAAGAAAAAATGGAAACTATTCATTCGAACCTTGAAAATTTTTCCCGTCCCTCGGCACCCGATGCGTCTTGGGGCAAAATCAACAACTTCTGGATGGCCACCCAAGGCAAGGCTTCCTTTCAATTTGAGGTATTGCAAGAACACATCAAGTAGTATAAAATAGCGCTTGTTGGTTTTTGGTTCGAAATCTTATAGGATAATTCCCTTTAAAGGGAATACTATTGATTATCCCAATTTTTTCCATACCTTTTTAATGAGCTTTTTGGTGGCTTTTATTCCAGCTGGTTCGGTCATATGCTCTCCTTCGAATTCTACGCCGATATAACCATCAAACCCAAAATCTTTTACAATTTTTAGTATTTTATGGTAGTCGATAATAGTTTCGTTTCCATCGGAATCAAAAGCATACGATTTTGCACTTACCCCTTTGGCGAATGGCAGGAAATCGGCAACCCCTTGGTACCTATCGTATATATCATCACATTGGTTATTCTGTGTACTTCCCCATTTGGCATTAAGGCACCAATTTCCAAAATCGGGAAGCGTGCCCAAATGTGGACTTTTCACCTCTTTAATGATACCTGCCATAAATGCAGCGTCAGAGGTGTGAAGACCATGATTTTCTACAATTACGTTAATATTTTCTTTGGAACCGTAAGAAGCTAGCTCACCAAGACCTGCAACCAAACTAGTTCGTAGGCTGGTTCTATCACCTTCGCCAAAAGCATTGACACGAATGGAATGACAGCCCATAATCTTCGCGGCATGAATCCACTTAAAGTGATTTTCCACAGTTTTAGATCGTTCTAGTTCATTAGGGTTTCCTAAATCACCTTCGTTGTCGACCATGATCAATAAGCTCTTTACCCCTTCGTTTTCCGCACGTTCTTTCATTTGCGTCCAAAATTTTTCGCTCTTGACCATGTCTACGTAAAACTGATTGACATACTCTACTGCGTCGATACCATAGTCATTTTTTGCGATTTTGGCGAAATCCGTCGCTTTGATTACACCATTTTCTAAAGCTCTATGCAACGACCATTGTGCTAAAGATATTTTGGGCTCTGAAACTACGGGGGATTTTGATATATGCGATGTGGCCTTCATGGCCGCATGGGGAAGGCTTGTAGCCGCTGCTGCCAGGAGTGTTTTTTGAATAAATTTTCTTCGAGTGTTCATTCTGTTTTTTTCTGAGTTTCACAATTTAGGGTATTCTATCCTAACAAACAATTGTGTTACAATTGTATTGCAAGTCATTTCTTTGCTGATCTATTGTGTATATTCATTAAAATATTTCAAAACAAGAAAATGAAAGTTTTATTTATAGGAGGAACCGGGAATATTAGTATGCCATCAAGTCGATTGGCGTGTTTAAGGGGAATGGAATTGTATCATTTGAATAGAGGAAGCACGAAAGTCGAACTCGAGGGTCTACAGACTATCATCGGTGACATCGATAAACCTGAAGAGCTATCGGAATTAAAGAAACATAAATGGGATGTAGTAGTCAATTGGATTGCTTTTGCTCCCAAAGATATTGAGCGTGACATTGCCTTGTTTAAGGGAAAAACGGCGCAGTACGTTTTTATTAGCTCAGCATCTTGTTACCAGACTCCATTACGCTATCCGGTGATTACCGAGTCGACCCCGCTCTGCAACAATCTTTGGGATTATTCAAATGGAAAAATTCAATGTGAAGACCGATTGATGCAAGCTTATCGAGAAGAAGGTTTTCCTGTAACGATTGTGCGGCCCTCTTTGACCTACGATACGGTAATACCTATTGCCATTGGTGGTTTTAAAGAATACACTACAGCGAATCGTATTTTAAAAGGGAAACCGATTATTGTTCACGGTGACGGCACTTCACTATGGACGGTTACGCACTCTGATGATTTCGCCAAAGGTTTTGTTGGGCTTTTAGGACTGGCCATTGCTATTGGGCATGCCTTTCATATTACTTCCGATGAGATTTTAAGTTGGAATATGATTTATGAAATTTTAGCCAAAAGTTTGGGAAAAGAAGCTCATATCGTTCATATCGCTTCTGATTTCATCTGTAAGGTTGAGCCATCGTTCACCGGAACCTTACTTGCCGATAAAGCTGAAAGTGTCATTTTTGACAATAGCAAAATAAAATCCTTTGTCCCCAGTTTTAGAGCTGCCATTCCCTTTTCTGAAGGTATTGTAAGAACCTTAAATTGGCTGAATGAAAAAGAGGAACGAAAAATAATAAATGCCGATAAGAACCGTAAAATAGAAAATGTATTACGCGCTTACGGTACTTTGTAAAACCGTTTTAGTTTTAGGCGCCTATATTTTTCATGTGATTTGCGATTTCATGGCTACCTGAATTTTCAATGTCTTCCAATTCAGAAATAATTTTAGGGTGGTCCTGTTCCCTATTCTGCGATAGTTTATACTTGGCCTGAATATCGGTTATTTCGATTTTAAACCCGACCATTCCCTTTACCTGCCTTAGTGTATTGGGCGACATAATTTTCAAAGAAACTGGATTTTTAGAACTGGCCTCATATTTAGCTACCAACCGATGTAGCGAAGCCATTACTTCTTCTTCATTCAAAATTTTCAATTTTCCATAGATATGTACGGCGATATAGTTCCATGTGGGTACTTCCTCTTTTTTGTACCAGGAAGAAGAAATATAGGCATGGGGTCCGTTGAAAATACAGAGCACTTCTTCGTCTTCGGTGAAGCCTTTCCATTGCGGATTGACTTTAGCGATATGGCCCACTAGGGTGTCGTTTCCGTCGCCATCCGCCTCGAATTCCAATGGAATATGCGTCGCCCAAGATCTGCCAGCAACTTGATTGATGAGTATACCAAAGGCATTCTTGCTCAGGAAGTCTTTAATTTCTTCAATATCCTCTTTTTTGTTGCGTTCGGGAATGTACATTATACTACCTTTTAGTAACGGAAATCAAAACCGGCAAATGATCGGAGATATGCTTGTTGTTTTCCATACGGTCATCGATATGGATGTAGCTTTCAACCTCAAAACCGTTGACGAAAATGTAATCAATACGATTATCCAAGACCTTTTTTTGGTCAAAACCGTTGAACGTTCCCGTAGGGCCATAAAAGGGGCTTTTTGAGCTTGCTTGGCCATCGGAAAATTGGCTTTGTAAAAACTGTATGGGAACGGTATCGGGAGTCAGATTCAAATCGCCCATCAAGACGACAGGAAGATTATCTGTATTGATTTCTTTAATTTTTTGTACGATGAGTTCTGAAGATTTTTCTCTTGCCACATTTCCCCTATGATCGAAATGAGTATTGAAGACCAGTAGTTTTTTGCCTGTAATTTTTTCTTCGAAAAGACCATATGTACAAATGCGCTCCATGGAAGCATCCCACCCTACAGAAATCTTCTCGGGAGTCTCGGAGAGCCAAAAAGCATTATGCTTTAGAACTTTATATCGTTTTATATCATAGAGAATAGGGGAGTACTCCCCCTTTTCCTTGCCATCATCACGACCGACTCCGATATATGAAAAATCCGTTAGGCAACTATCGATATACTTCAATTGGTGGTGCAATACTTCTTGGGTGCCGATAAAAGACGCTTCGTAATGTTTGACCAATTGCACCAAGGCTTCCTTGCGGTCGTTCCAGTTATTTACGCTATCATCGACCTTGTCGTATTTGATGTTATAGGTCATGAGTTTGATATCTTGCCCGTGCATGTGGGATAACTGAAAAAGAATTACGAATACGAAAATGTTTTTGGATACCATGAGTACTATCTTTATAAAGAGATTGACAATTTAGTGATTAACCTTTACATTTAAGTTATGCAAACAAAAGGATATTTACATCAAATCCATCCGGTACTTCCGGTTAGGGATGTGGTAGAAGCCTTAGATTTTTATGTGAACCGGTTGGGGTTTAGAATTGCTTTTGCCGATGATAGTAAAAACCCTAAATATGCCGGAATTTTGAGGGATGACATTGAAATTCATCTCCAATGGCACGACGCATTGGACTGGGAAGTAGAAATTGACAGGCCCATGTTACGCATTGTGGCTCAGAACATTGAAAAACTCTACGAAGAATATTCCGAAAAAGATGTCTTTCATGCACATACGCTTTTACGAGAAACGGCTTGGGGCACCAAGGAGTTTGCCTTTTACGATCCGTCTAAAAACGGATTGACGTTTTATCGAGATGTCAATTGATGAGTACTCTCCAGAGTTTTCAATACAGACATTTCTAGAATCGATTTGATTAAAAAAGAATCGGCAAAGTGTTGCAAAGTAGCTATTTTGGACATATCTTCTAACACGAATTAATAGATACGTCATAATTGATAAATTCCAATGAAAACCATACACCCGAAAATAATACGTCAAGTATTTGTTCTCCTTTTGATCTTCATAATAGGAGGCTTGATTTTTCTGGAGATGGTGCCCCATCTCTCTGGGGTTTTGGGTGCAATTACCATTTATGTCCTATTTAGAAAATGGATGGCCAAGCTCGTACGGAAAGGATGGAATACCAATTTGGCCGCGACGCTAATTATGTTTGTCTCATTTATAGGTATTCTATTGCCAGTAGGAGGCCTTATTTTTATGCTAGGCTCTAAAATAGGGAGTGCGGTAGACAAGTCTAAAAGTGTAGTAGAAGCCATAAAGAACCAAATGTTAATTTTGGAGAGATGGGTAGATTACGACCTGGCTTCAAGTATTGACCCCACGGCCGCTTCAGGTATGTTGGCGGATAATCTCTCAAGCTTTGCGGGGGGCACTTTCAATGTTTTTATTTCGATAGGGATCATGTATTTTTTGTTGTTCTATATGCTTACTAATCGAAATGAATTAAGATTGTCATTGTTTGAATATATTCCTATTGATAATAAAAGTCTAATGATTATTGGTGATGAAGTGAATATAATGGTACAGTCCAATGCTTTTGGGATACCTATGGTTGCTTTAGCACAGGGTATCGTGGCCTTGATCGGCTTTTTGATTTTTGGAGTACAAAACCCATTTTTTTGGTTCGTGGTTGTGGCAGTAGGGTCAATGATTCCTTTTGTAGGTACATTTGTTGGAATTATCCCCGTATTTATACTCGCGCTTTCGAACGGTAACGATTTTCAAGCTTGGGGCATCCTGATTTATGGTATTGTGGTGGTCGGCACCACTGATAATTTCATTAGATTATATATACTTAAAAAATTGGATAACGTACATCCCTTAATCACATTGATTGGCGTTATCGTGGGGGTGCCCTTATTCGGCTTTATTGGATTGATATTCGGGCCGTTGCTAATTAGTCTTTTTTTGATTGTGGTGCGCATCTATAAAAATGAATATGGCCAACATGTCGATGAAGAGGTTGAGCAACTTTAGCTTCAAAAAAAGCGGGTACTTTTCCTTTCCTCGAATCATAGGATTAGCTCATAAGACGATCACAATACCAATTCGACGTATCGATCCTATTTCTTTCAATGCATCGTAAAATTTACGTTAGCAACGAATTTGTACACCGTTATTCTTTGGTAGCTAGGTTTTTGATTTCTTTGGCGGCCCTGTTTAATGATTCGATGGCACCTTGGATCCACCCGTGATGGGTTGTTTTTTAGTTGTTATTTCTTTTGTCCAAACACTGTATTGTACATCGGGCTTAGCTATTTTAATCATTAGAATTCCTCGAGGCTCTGCCTCGGGGTAGCGTACTGACATGTATTTTTGTATATATGAGTGAGCATATTCACAAAC
>RCNB010000430.1_pt1 | contig 68588 bp, 62 predicted proteins | sample 2041321 | NCBI WGS metagenome assembly RCNB01 (sample SAMN09708232, study PRJNA481090) | Marine sediment metagenome, whole genome shotgun sequencing project. | reverse complement strand
GGTCGTCGAGAACGGCGTTGCTGTTGAAAAACGCACCGCAGTCCGTCTGGCATTCACTCTGCAGTAGCAGCTCACGGGCAATCCGCCCAAAAAAACACTCCGAAGTGGACCAATTGGTCCTCGCCCGGTACCCTTATGCTCAAAATAGTGCACAAGAGGTTTAGACGGTGAGTACGAAAGCAGAAAAAACGCCCAGAAAGCAACAGCAACGCAGTCTGCGAACCAAGCAAAAGCTGTTGGATGCGGCACTCGAGGCCTTCTCGGAAAACGGCTTTAAAGGCACTTCTACACGCGATATTGCGGAAAGAGCCGGCGTACACCACCCGCTGATAACCTATCACTTCAAGAACAAGGACACGCTTTGGCGCGCCTCTGTGAAATACGTATTTAGTGATTTCGCTACGGCACTGGTCAATGCGCAAGAAGAGCACGCCAATGACTGCGCAAAAAAGCGAATGGCAACAATGATACGTATCTATGTCTATTATGCGGCCAGCCATCCAGCACTGCACAAAATCATTTTGCAGGAGTCCAGCCACCCAAATAGTCGTCTCGAATGGTTGAGCGAAAACTATTTGCGGCCGATTGCAGACGGCGCATCCAACTACATTATGGATTTGCAGGCAAAAGGTATTGCTCCGGCGGGTAATCCCGCACTAATTTACAACATGCTGCGCGTTTGTTCGGGTGGCCTGATTGCGCTATCCCATGAACTCAGGTGCACGAGCAGCACCGACCTGGAATCGAAAGCCAGTCTCGATGAACTCGCGGATCTGATTATTCGTGTTTTTTTGCCAGGCGAACTGACAGAGTCCTAGTCGGTATGCTTCATCAGGTGCTGGTGCATCTCGGCAACAATGGACAACGCGATCGACGCCGGTCCGCGACCCCCTAAATCGAGGCCTGCAGGCCCGTGCACCCGCGACTCCAGCTGATTCGACAGATCACCTAATTCCTGCAGCAGGCGCTTGCGGCGATCCCTGGGCCCGAGCAAACCAATGTACTCGATGCGGCTGCTGGCGAGTTGCGTGAGGTATTTCCGATCACTGGTGAGATGATGACTCATCACAATTGCTGCGGCATAGCGATCCAGATCGAGCACACCTGACAGTTCGGCAACCGGCACACAATGAACGTGGTCGGCAGTCGAAAAGTTTCCGGAATCAATGTATGCCGGACGATGATCCTGAACGGTGACCCGCCATCCCAGTTCACTGGCAAGCCGTACCACAGGCTCCGCATCGAGTCCGCCACCCAGCACCAGTATTCTTGGCGGCGGTTGCAGCAGCGCAATCAGCAGCTTTGCCGCACCATTGCCGATGCTGATTTCTGTGCAGCACGAACGATTCTCTGTTAGCGCTGAATCAACAACCGCTTTTACTGCTTCAAGGTACCTATCGCCAATGCTGCTAAAGGCGAAGTCACCGTCGACAGTGACCGCTGCCGAGCCCGCGACAAGGTTCTCCAGCGTGGATTCCAGCACGGTCACCGCAAGCTCTGCATCGTCTCCGGCGAATGCCCTGGCCATAGTCGCAAAGGGTTCGTAGTCATGGTCCGGCAGCAAGGGCTGCAGGAAAATTCTCATCAAGCCATCGCATCCGACGCCCAGACCCCACAGCTCTTCGTCGTTTTTGCCAAGGTCATAAGTAACAGACTGAGGCGATCCGGAATCAAGCACTGCCCGCGCCCTCTCCGCCAGGTCACCCTCAAGACAACCGCCGGAAAGCATGCCCTGAAAATCACCATCCACGGTGACCAGCATTTGTGCGCCGGTCTTGCTGTAAGTCGAACCCTCGGTTTCAAAAACGCTGGCCAGAACCAGCGGTATTTTTTCAGCTGACCAGTTGTCAAAAGCTTTGAGAAGGTGTTTCGTGCTCATGCCGCATGCCGCCGCATCGAGGTACTCGCACGGGTCAATACCTGGGCGAGTTGCATCAGGCTTGCAACATTGTGCGCCGGCAGAAATAGATCAACGTGCGGGAGCATAGCCTTAATGCCGATCGCCTTGGCCTCAAATTCACTGTAGCGCAACATCGGGTTCATCCAGATCAATTGGCCGCAGGAACGTTGCAGTCTTTCTGTTTGAAATCCCAGGTCGGATTCAGTGTCGCGCTCAAGCCCGTCACTCAACAAGAGCACGACTGAGTTACCCGCAAGAACACGGCGCCCCCAGTCAACGTTAAATCGCTTCAGGCTATCCGCTATGCGCGTACCTCCATCCCAGTCCTTTACCTCCGTGGATACTTTGGCAAGCGCCCGGTCGACGTCTTTGTCCGCAAGGCGATGGCTGATGTTGGTCAGCCTCGTGCCGAAAACGAAGCTATGCACAGTTTGCCTGCGCGAACTGAGTGCATGCGCAAAATGCAGAAAAATTCGTGAATAGCGGCTCATCGAACCCGAGATATCACAGATGAGCACCAATGTGGGTGGTCGAAGCCTACGCCGTTTTTTCGCCAACTGGATCAGCTGTCCGTTAGTGCGCAGCATCAGTTGCATCGAGCGTCGCAAGTCGTAGCGACGACCATGAATATCTGCTCGATAGCGCCGCACAGGGACCTTTTTGATTACTTCGATCTCTTCGCGCAGCATCTTTTTTGCCTCGCGTTGTTCCTGCAGGCTCATCTGCTCAAAATCTTTTTGTCGCAGAATTTCACGCTGAGACCATGACTCGGACTGGTCGATTTCAATGATGACCTCGCCGTCATCATGCTCTGTTTCACCAGGCATCGCCTCCATCAGCCGGCGTATTGCTTCTTCGCCGCCGGCATCGTCAGAAACACGCTCAAGTGTTGGCAGGAGCAAGCCCATCATTCGTTCAAGCAACCTGGGATTGCGAAAATAGATATGGAAAGCCTGATCGAACAAGCGGAATTGTGTTGGGTTGGTTACCAGCACTGATCGCAACGCAAAATAAAAATCGTCACGACGCTCTATACCGGACTGCAGCACTGCCAATCCCGCATCGATGACCTGACCAGGGCCAATCGGCAAACCGGCCTGGCGCAAGGTTCGGCAAAACAGCAGGATGTTTTCGGCGAGTTGGCCCTTTTTTTCTACCGACACTGTTTCGATATCCTTCAGGCAGCTGATTGAATCTCAGCGAGCAAGCGTGCGGCTTCGCTGCCCCGAACCCTGACGATGTCATCCTGGTATTTCAATAACGCGCCTAATGTGCCGTTAATAATTTCGGGTGTGAGCGCGACCACGTCCAGCTGCGTCAGCGAATTTGCCCAGTCCAGCGTTTCGGCAATGCCGGGCCGTTTGAATAGATCTTCATCTCTGAGTTTATGGACAAAGGCGACGAGCTGCTCGCGAAGTTCGTCGCCGACATGTGGTGCCTTCAGTGAAAGAATCCTGGCTTCGGCGTCATGTGACGGATAATCGACCCAGTGGTACAGACAACGTCGTCGCAGCGCGTCGTGAACTTCGCGGGTGCGATTTGAGGTGATAATCACGATCGGCGGTTGCGCCGCTTTCACCGTGCCGAATTCCGGAATACTCAGTTGGAAATCCGACAATAGCTCAAGCAGAAACGCTTCAAACGGCTCATCTGCGCGATCGATTTCATCGATCAACAGCACCGGTGGCCCGCCCTCATGTTGGCGCAGTGCACTGAGCAACGGCCTTTCAATCAGGTAATCACTCGAGTACAGGCTGTCGCCCATTTTTTCGGACGTGCCCTCCGCTTCGGCAAGCCTGATAGCGACCATTTGCCGCGGATAATTCCACTCGTACGCAGCACTGGCTAAATCGAGACCCTCAAAGCACTGTAATCGAATAAGATCACGACCCAGCGTTGCGGCCAGCACCTTCGCTATTTCGGTTTTGCCAACGCCGGCTTCGCCTTCCAGTAACAGGGGCCGTCCCATCCGTAGTGCCAGGTAGACAACAGTCGCAAGATCGCGGCCTGCAACATATTCGCCACCGCGCAGCAGATCCGCTGCTGCGGAAACATCGCCAGGGAGTGCGTCTTTTGCTGCTTTCTCAGCCACCTAATTTACTGACGGCTCGCCCTGCCATGACGCCGATCAGATGCGCTCGATACTCTGAGCTGGCGTGCAGGTCGTCATTAAGATCCGCAGCGTCGATGCTCAATCCATCGAGGGCGGCAGCAGAAAATGACTTGCCAAGCGCAGCTTCCATTTCCGATGCACGAAAGGCGCAAGCGCCAGCACCGGTGACCGCTACACGAATTCCGTTGTCTGATTCGGCAACCATCACACCAACCACTGCATAACGGGAGGCGGGATTCGGAAATTTGGCGTAGCTTGCTTTTTTGGGCTTGGGGAATGTCACTGACACTACGAGTTCGTTTGCCTCGAGTGCCGTCTCGAACAGACCCTTGAAGTAATCGTCCGCAGCAATTTCCCGCTTGTTTGTTTTGATTCGGGCGTTCAGTCCGAGCACAGCTGCCGGATAGTCGGCGGCAGGATCGGAGTTGGCTATCGACCCACCGAGCGTACCGCGGTTACGCACTTGTGCATCACCTATCAAATTTGCGAGTTCGGCCAGTGCGGGAATGGCATTCTGCACGACATCACTTGCTGCAACTTCTGCGTGCCTGACCATTGCGCCGATCTCGATCGCGTCGCCGGTATCCTTGATATCGCTCAACCCGTCGATCGCCCCAAGATCAACCAGATCTGACGGTTGTGCCAAACGCATTTTCATCGTTGGCAGCAGCGTCATGCCGCCGGCGATAATCTTCGCTTCGTCATTTCCGGCGAGGAGCTTACCCACCTCGTCGAGAGAGGTTGGGCGATGGTAGTTAAATTCATACATATCAGGTCCGTCCTAATTGCTGGCCGACTGGATTGCACGCCAGACACGTTCTGGCGTCGCCGGTATTTGCATATCATCAATCTGGTATTTGGCAAGGCCATTAACCACTGCGTTAATGACAGCTGGCGGTGCGCCGATTGCGCCCGCCTCACCACAACCTTTTACGCCAAGTATATTGTGCGTGCATGGCGTGACGTTGGTTGTCACTGCAAAATTTGGCACGTTGTCCGCTTTGGGCAGGCAGTAATCCATCATTGAGCCGGTCAACAGCTGACCACTGTCATCGTAAATGCATTGCTCATACAAAGCCTGGCCAATTCCCTGCGTCAGGCCACCATGCACCTGGCCTTCCACAATCATCGGGTTGATGATGCGGCCAAAATCATCAGCGGCAGTAAATGCTACAACGTCGACGACGCCTGTATCCGGATCAATTTCGACCTCGCAGATATGGCATCCCGCGGGGAAGGTGAAGTTTTTCGGATCGTAAAATGCCGTCTCTTCAAGCCCTGGTTCCAGGGTATCCAACGGATAGTTGTGCGGCACATAAGCAGCCATTGCGACCTCGCCAAACGCGACGGAACGATCGGTGCCTACCACAGTGAGCTGACCATCCTTGAATTCGATATCTTCCGCTGAAGCTTCCAGTAGATGCGCCGCGATCTTGCGCGCCTTGGTACGAATCTTTTCCAGCGCATTCATCAACGCCACGCCACCGACTGCCGCAGAGCGCGAGCCGTAGGTGCCCATACCGAAAGGTACCTTGCCGGTGTCGCCGTGGACGATGTCGACGTTATCGAAATCGACCCCAAGCGCCTCGACAACCAGCTGCGCAAAAGAGGTTTCGTGACCTTGCCCATGACTGTGAGAGCCGGTTAAGACGGTGATCGACCCGGTCGGATTGACCCGCACGGTCCCCGCCTCATAGAGGCCTGCCCTTGCTCCCAGCGCACCCGCTACATTGGATGGCGCAATACCACAGGCTTCTATATAAGCCGCCACACCGATGCCTCTAAGTTTGCCGCGGCTCGCGGATTCCTCTCGTCGCTTATCGAAATTGTCGTAGTCAGCAAGTTCCAGCGCCTTGTCAACGGTGGCACCGTAGTCGCCGGTGTCGTACTCCAGTGCGACCGGCGTCTGGTACGGGAAATCTTCAGGCTGTATGAAGTTTTGTCGCCGGATCCCGATCGGATCCATATTCATTACCGCGGCGGCCCGATCTACAAGTCGCTCCAGCAGGTAGCTTGCCTCCGGCCTGCCCGCACCGCGGTATGCGTCCACCGGTACAGTGTTCGTGAACATGCCTTTTACATTGGCATATATCGCCGGTGTCTTGTAACAACCTGCCAACAACGTAGCGTAGAGATAAGTCGGCACCGAAGGTCCGAAGGTTGACAGGTATGCCCCAAGATTCGCCCGGGTTGATACGCGCAGCCCCAGGAAATCGCCATTATCATTCATCGCCATTTCGGCGTGGGTGATGTGATCCCTGCCGTGAGCATCGCTGATAAACGACTCGGTGCGATCTGCCGTCCATTTCACCGGTCGATCTACTTTCTGCGACGCCCAGGTGAGGATTGCCTCTTCAGCATAGTGAAAAATCTTGGAACCGAAACCGCCGCCCACGTCCGGCGCTATCACACGTAGCTTGTGCTCCGGTATGCCGAGTACAAACGCGCCCATGAGCAGGCGAATGACGTGTGGATTCTGGGTGGTCGTGTACAGGGTGTATTCATCTTTGCCACTGTCGTAATCACCAATGGCAGCCCTTGGCTCCATCGCGTTAGCGATCAATCGATTGTTGACTACGTCGATACTGGCAACATGCGTCGCCTCTGCGAACGCTTTATCTGTCGCTGTGGCATCGCCGATTTCCCAGTCAAAACAGACATTACCCGGTATGTCGGGCCAGACGAGAGAAGCATCCGCAGCGCTTGCTGACTCGAGATTCGCAACTGCATCCAGATCGTCATAGTCAAACTCGACCAGTTCAGATGCATCCCGTGCAGCCGCACGAGATTCCGCAATCACCACCGCGACCTGGTCACCGACATGACGCACGAAATCCTGTGCCAGTGGTGGATGGCCGGGCTCCGCCATAGGCGTGCCGTCCTTATTATTAACGCCCCAGCCGCAAGGAAGGCTACCAACCTCCATGTCGGCGCCGGTAAATATGGCAACAACACCGGGTGCCGCTTTAGCCTGGTCTGTATTCACCGCATTTATCTTGCCGTGTGCGACCGGCGAACGAACAAATACAGCGTAAAGCTGGTTGGGCCGGTTGATATCGTCTACGTACTGACCCCGGCCGGTTATAAATCGATGATCTTCTTTGCGTCGAACCGCGGCCCCTATTCCGTTCTTAATCATGGCTCACCTCACCCCGCGTTGATTGGATTATTTACCGGCGCGCATAGCTTCGGCCCCGGCCTTTACAGCCCGGACGATGTTTTGATATCCCGTGCAGCGGCACAGATTGCCCTCGAGCCACTCGCGGATCTCACGTTCATCCGGATCCGGATTCTGCTTTACCAGGTCGAGTGCGCTCATGATCATTCCCGGCGTGCAATAGCCGCACTGCAGACCATGATGCTCGCGAAACGCTTCCTGCATCGGGTGCAATGTGCCATTCGTAGCAACGCCCTCGATAGTTGCCACCTCTGCTCCCTCTGCCTGCACCGCAAGCATGGTGCAGCTCTTGATTGAACGTCCGTCAAGGTGAATAACACAGGCGCCGCACTGGCTGGTGTCACAGCCAACATGGGTGCCGGTCTTACCCAGGTTTTCACGAATCATCTCGACGAGAAGCGTACGGGATTCTACTTCGGCGCTGACGGCTTCACCGTTCAGCGTGAATGAAACTTTTGTTGTCATCAGACCATCCTGCTGTTGTTGTTCTTGTGGCCCAGCACGGCCGGGCCGCGTCTCATTATCTTATTCTAATATCAGGTGTCGCTGTAGCGACAATACTCAGCGTAGCAGAAACCACCAAATCAGCAATACTGCTATGGCAGCGCCAATCGCTTTCCAGGTCATCGAACCCAGCCCGCTACCGGCGGCCTTTTCAACATCCATGCGCATGGCGCCCGGGTCCAGCTCACGGGAAAACGTACCAAAGAAATCATCCGCTGTCTTTTTCGTCGCCCCCATGACGAGGCGAGAGCCGACCTGCGCCAGCTTGCCGCCAACCTTGAAGTCGGCGCTATAGGTCAATAACGTGCCGCTATCGCGTTCCTGGAGCCTGACCTCGGCACTGCCGCGACCAAATCCGGCCATGCCGGCTTTGCTTTCCCCTGCAAGGGTATAACTCTCGGGCGGATTCAGGTTCTCGAGTGACAGACGGGTGTCGAAGCGAGCCCGAACAGGCCCGATCGTCGCCATTACTTTGGCTTTAAATTCGTTATCGCCGACTTGCTCCAGCGATTCGCAACCCGGAATACACTTCTTCAGCATTTCGGGATCGTTCAGGGCGTCCCAAACAGCCTCCCGGCTGGCGTCGATCTGATACTCGCCTTTAATTTCCATGCCAAGAGATTACATCGTCGGCATGGAAAAATCTGCTCCTGAACGAATGCCCGTTGGCCAGCGTGAAGTTACCGTTTTCAGGCGCGTGTAAAAACGCACGCCTTCCATACCGTAGATGGACATATCGCCAAAAAGTGAGCGCTTCCAGCCACCGAAACTGTGAAACGCAAGCGGCACCGGAATTGGCACGTTGATGCCGACCATGCCGACCTGAATGCCATGCGCAAATTCGCGCGCTGCGTCGCCATCACGCGTAAATATAGCCGTGCCGTTGCCGTATTCATGGGCATTGATCAGGCTGATCGCTTCATCAAAAGTTTCGGTGCGCGTAATCGTCAATACCGGGCCAAAAATTTCTTCCCGGTAGACACGCATTTCGCTCGTGACATGATCAAAAAGAGTCGGGCCAAGGAAGTAGCCAGGAGACTCGGTAATTTCGTGCTTTCTACCATCGACCACGACTGTGGCGCCCTCTTCTTCACCAATATCGATATACGAACGTACCTTGTCGCGATGCTCCGCGGTGATCAACGGACCCATATCATTGCTGTTGTCCATGCCAGGACCGATTTTTAGTGCTGCAATTTTCGGCAACAGTTTCTCCAGCAATGGCTCGGTCGAATCACCGACTGTCACCACGGCGGAAATTGCCATGCAACGTTCGCCTGCTGAGCCGTAGCCAGCACCGACCAGTGCGTCGGCAACCTGCTCCATGTCAGCATCAGGTAGCACGACGAGGTGATTCTTCGCACCGCCGAGCGCCTGTACCCGTTTGCCATTGGCAGAGGCGGTTTTGTATACATGCTCTGCAACCGGCGTGGAGCCGACGAAACTGACTGCAGCAACGCGATCATCAGCCAGGAGCGAATTCACGGCCACGTGATCACCTTGCACAACATTGAAAACCCCTGGCGGCAGCCCGGCTTCATGCAATAACTCCGCCCACTTCATTGCGCAGCTCGGATCTTTTTCCGATGGTTTCAAAATGAAGGTGTTGCCACAGGCGATCGCCAGCGGGAACATCCACAGCGGCACCATCGCCGGAAAATTAAATGGGGTGATGCCAACGCAAACCCCCATCGGCTGGCGCATCGAATAAGTGTCAACACCGGTGCCGACCTGGTCGCTGTATTCGCCTTTGATCAAATGCGGGATTCCACAGGCGAATTCGACCACTTCGAGGCCGCGCTGAATCGAACCGGCGGCGTCATGCAGCACCTTGCCATGTTCCTGCGCAATGATTGCAGCGATCTCGTCTTTGTCGCGCTCAATCAATTCCTTCAGCCGGAACATGACTTTTGCACGTCGCAACACCGGCGTAGCTGACCAGCCTGCAAATGCAGCCTTTGCAGCGGCGAGGGCCGCATCAACGTCAGCCTCAGTCGACAGGACAACTTCAGCACAGCGTTCCCCGGTTGCCGAATCGAATACATCTCCATACCGATCTGAATCGGACGAGGCTACTTGCCCGTTGATCCAGTTGGGGACCTTTCTCACTACATCTATTGCCGCGGCTTTTTCTGCCATGCTATTTATCCTGAAAAATTAGTGACTATTGTGCTCTTATCGCACTACGTACCGTCTCAACAACGGTTTCGATCTGCTCATCCTCAATGATCAACGGTGGCGAAAATGCCAGCGTGTCACCCGTCGTCCTGATAATGACGCCGTCATCAAGACATTTGCGGAAAATCTGCATCGCACGCGCAGTCGGCTTGCCTTCAATTGGCTCGAGTTCGACCGCACCGATCAATCCAAAATTCCTGACGTCGATCACGTTTGGCTCGCCCTTCAGACTGTGCAGTGCATCTGCGAACTTGTCTTCCATGGAACGTGCGCGCTCGATCAGTCCTTCCTCAAGATATACATCAAGCGTTGCACAACCGGCAGCCGCGGCCAGTGGATGACCGGAATAGGTATAACCGTGGAAAAATTCGATCGCACCTTCGGGTCCCGTCATGAAAGTATCGTAGATGTCACCTTTAGCAAGCACCGCGCCCATTGGAACTGTGCCACTGGTGAGACCTTTTGCAGTGGTCATCAAATCGGCTGTAACACCGAAACGCGTTGAACCGAAGTTATCACCGGTTCGGCCAAATCCACAGATGACTTCATCAAAAATCAGCAGGATGCCGTGCTTGTCACATATATCGCGGATCCGCTTCAGGTAACCTTGCGGTGGAATCAACACACCGGCGGAACCGGCAATTGGTTCAACGATGACTGCAGCGATCGTCGATGCATCATGCAATGCGACGATGTTTTCCAGCTCATCAGCCAGGTGTGCACCCCATTGTGGCTGACCTCTGGAATAAGCATTTTCCTGCAGGTTGTGCGTATGCGGCAAGTGATCAACGCCCGGCAACATTGCACCAAACATCTTACGGTTCGCTGACATGCCGCCGACAGATATACCGCCAAAACCGACGCCATGGTAACCGCGCTCACGTCCAATAAATCTTGTGCGTTCACCCTCACCGCGTAAACGATGGTAGGCAAGCGCCATTTTCAATGCAGTATCGACCGCTTCCGATCCCGAGTTCACAAAAAACGCGTAGTCGATTCCATCCGGCGCCATGGCGGTGAGTTTGTTCGCCAATTCGAATGCCTTCGGATGACCAAGCTGAAACGCCATCGCATAGTCAAGCGTTTCCGCCTGCTGCTTGATGGCTTCGACGATCTTCGGATGACAATGCCCGGCATTGCAACACCAGAGCCCGGCAACGGCATCGAGCAATTGCTTGCCCTCATGTGTCCAGCAATACATTCCCTCAGCGCGTGTAATCAGTCGCGGGTTCTGCTTGAAATAACGATTCGCCGTGAATGGCATCCACTGCGCTTCCAGGTCCGGCAGATCGGTATGTAATTGTCTTACGGTATTGTCAGTCATTTTTCTGTCTCCAATTCATGCAGAGAGATTCGGCAGAGGCCTGTTCGCCGTAACGGCGTAGTAATACTTAAGTATGTTCGCTGGTTTCTTGTATAGCTGGCCAGCGTACTGCAAGGCATCTCAGTTAACAATATTTAAATAGTTGAAAATAAGTCGTTGATTTCATTAGAATGGGCGGCAGGTTTGTTAACTAAATTTAACAATTTAACACCGGATTCCATTATGGACAATATTGGCCTGAGATTGCAGGCGCTGCGCACTCAACGCGGCCTTTCACAACGCAAGCTCGCATCGCTTGCGGGCGTTTCCAACGCGACCATTTCACTGATCGAACACGGGCGTACCGACCCGTCAATGGGCTTAATGAAACGCATCCTGGAGTCGCTGGAGGTTTCATTTTCTGACTTTTTTGCGGCGGATTCACGCGTTGGAGAGAAGTACTTTTACACACACAACGAATTGAGCGAGATTAGCAGCGGACCGATCACCTACCTGCAGGTCGGCAATGAACTCGGCGAAGGCCAGTTACAAATTTTGTACGAGCGCTATCGTCCCGGTGCCGACACCGGTCAATCAAAACTAAGCCATGAATCAGAAGAAGGCGGCATCGTTCTGCAAGGACGGCTTGAAGTCACAGTGGGCGATGCAGTACAAATACTTTCTGTCGGCGACGCGTACCGTTTCAACAGCCGCATACCGCATCGTTTCAAAAACGTAGGTAATGAAGACTGCCTGATCGTCAGCGCCTGCACACCACCGAGCTTCTAGACAATATCAGGCTGCTTCAATTACGGCCAGCGTTATCCGATCGGAACACCGGCCCACATGGAACTGCCTGAGCAGGACGCAACTTCATTCCAGGTATCATTTGCCTCGGCAAGGGAAAAATTTGTGCTGGAGTTTACAAACCAGGTACCCCAGCTCTTTGCGTCCGGGGCAACCAATACGAATCTGAAACTATCATCTGCAGCATTCGCTGCAATCGGCAAACGCAGGAGAACATTTAGTTCTTCACCACCCGCAATACTCTTGGCCGCTTTGAGCCACGTCTCGGAAACGTCCACAGCGTCGGCGCCCGTCTTGCCTTCGTGCAATTCACAAACCCATATTTGTATAACATTGTCTGCGAACGCTGGAGCAGCAAACAAGTACGATAGAGATAGAGATATAGCTACCGCAGCGATTTTTCTTTTGTTCATTATTCTTCTCCTGTGGGTAATTCGTTAAGTCTAGAAGATATAATTCAGAACGCCAGTCGTCATCGCTTTCCGGATTAACCGGTTCATCGCCATGCAGGTAACCAACAATGCTTAAAAGTGATATTAACTTTGCGAATTGCTGCCAGAGATTTGCGACGAGTTATGAAGTAAGCAGCCTGCCTGCCATGCGCGAGGTCGAACGAACCGTGCTCGGTTGCGACTATGGCGGCACAAGCTGGACCACCAGCGCCCAGGCGGAGCAGATCGTCGAGATGCTCGATGCAGGACTGCTGGTTCGCGAAATATTTTTGCTTGCCGCGAATTAACTATCTGGACGATTGGCGTACAGGTTGATCATTTCCATCGCCAGCGCAGCACCTGCCAACGCCGTAATTTCGCCGACGTCGTACGCCGGTGCAACCTCGACGAGATCCATTCCGATCAGATTGATACCGGCCAGGCCACGTATGATTGAGATTGCCTGATGCGTCGTCAGGCCGCCGCAGACCGGGGTACCGGTGCCTGGCGCGTAACTGGGATCCAGGCAATCGATATCGAAACTCAGGTAAACCGGCCTGTCGCCAATGTGTTTCTTCGTTTCACTGATGACGGCGTCAATACCATTTTTGTGCACCCATGGTCCGTCCAGGACATTAAATCCGAGTGTGTCGTCGTTGGTCGTGCGCAGGCCAATTTGTACTGAGTGCTTGGGATCAACAATCCCTTCTTTTGCCGCATGCCAGAACATCGTGCCATGATCGACGCGCCCTTCTTCGTCTGCCCAGGTATCGCTGTGTGCGTCGAAGTGCAGCAGTGACAATGGCGCACCATATTTTTTGGCATGCGCCTTCAAAAGCGGATAGGCGATAAAGTGATCGCCCCCAAGCGTTAATAACGCCGGGCCGGCACTGATGATTTTCTGCGCGTGCTCCTCTATTGCGTCCGGCACTAACTCCGGTCGACCAAAATCGAAAAAGCAGTCGCCGTAGTCAATAACAGCCAGTTTATCGAACGGATCGAACGATGTTCCGTAGGGTCGCTCCCAGGCCATCATCGTTGAAGCGGCGCGAATAGCACGCGGTCCAAATCTTGCGCCTGGCCTGTTGGTGGTAGCTGTATCGAGAGGCACTCCGGTAACAGCAATATCGACACCATCCAGATCCCGCGTGTACTTGCGGCGCAGGAATGAGGTCGCGCCTGCATAAGTAGGCTCGCTAATTGTGCCGTACAAACTGTCGCGTGTTACGGCGAGATCGCCAGTTTTCTTAACCGTCATATGGTTCTCATTTACCGGATGGCCTGTATGGATTGCTGCGTCAGGTCGAGGCACTTCCAGGCTTTTTCGATCAACTCGTCCGCCTCCTCATGGGTCAGCACCAGCGGTGGTGCGACGACGATCGAATCACCAACCGCTCGCATCACCAAGCCATTATTGACCAGGTGATCCCGGCATATCGTGCCCGCACCGACACCTTCGTCGAACCGTTCCAGAGTATCCTTATTTTCGACCAACTCAAGCGCACCCATCAACCCAACCATTCGCGTTTCACCAACAATTGGATGCTCCGCCAGCGTTTGCCATTTTTTCTGCAGATACGGTCCGATGTCGTCACGCACTCGCTCGATCAGGTTTTCACGTTGCAGTATTCGTATGTTCTCGATGGCAACTGCACAGGACGCCGGATGCCCGGAATAGGTATAGCCGTGGAAAAATTCGCCACCCTTGTCGATAAGGACGTCGCCGACGCGATCACCGACCATCACCCCGCCAAGTGGCAGATATCCCGACGTCACGCCTTTGGCAAAAGTCATAAGGTCTGGCGCCACGCCATAGTAGTCTGCTCCAAACCATTCGCCGAGACGACCGAAGCCACAGATAACTTCGTCCGTGACGAGCAGGATGCCGTATTCATCGCAGATTCTTTTAATCTCCGGCCAGTAGGTGTCTGGCGGGATTATGACGCCGCCGGCGCCCTGAATCGGCTCAGCCACAAACGCCGCGACCCGCTCGGGGCCAAGCTCCTCTATCTTTCTCTCCAGCGCCCTGGCCGTCTGCAAACCGAACTCGTCCGCAGATAGCGTGTGATCACTACCAAACCAGTAAGGTTGTTCAATGTGCGCAATACCACCCAGGGTGCCACCCTGCTCGTGCATGGGCCGCATTCCGCCCAGGCTTGCGCCTGCCACCGTTGAACCGTGGTACGCGTTATCACGGGAAATAATGAACTGCCGATTCGGCTGATCAAGAAGATCCCAGTAACGACGCACCATGCGGATCATCGTATCGATGGATTCGGACCCTGAGCCCGTATAAAAAACACGGTTGAATTGCGGCTGAGTAATTTCCATGAGCATGCGTGAAAGCTCAATGGACGGCGGGTGAGCACACTGAAAAAAGCTGTTGTAGTAAGGCAGCTCGCGTAACTGGTTCGCTGCCGCTTCGACCAGTTCGTCCCTGCCGTAGCCCGCATTTACACACCAGAGTCCCGACATGCCGTCGAGAATCTTATTGTCGTCGGCATCGAAGATGTAAACACCATCCGCCCGGGTGATGATGCGGCTTTTCTTCTCGCTCAGATCCTTGTGATCGGTAAACGGGTGCAAATAGTGATCGCGATCAAGATCTTCCCACTCGGAACGCGAACGATTTTCGACAACTGTCATGGCTCTACCTCATGCGGCGGCAAACGGCCGCGACTGTTAATGGGCAGATGCTAGCGAAGACTGATCGTGACGTCATCCCGGCTCCATATCCTGAAACCGCCGGCAAGGTCATCAGATGTGTTGAGGAAATTCGCAGCCTCTTCGCTTTTGCACCCATCATGATACTCCAACTACGCACAATAATTTAGACAGTTGCTCCCACGATCAGAGTGTCGCCACACTAACGTGGGAGCGGCTTCAGCCGCGAATTGGGCTGACTTATGCGACGACTCTAGACATTAAACATCAGCACTTCGCGCTCCCACGGAGTGACTATTTCCTGGAACTCCCGGCATTCATCACGCTTGACTGCGCAATACAGCGTTACGAATTCGTCACCAAGCGTCTTGCGCATCGCTTTACTATTATCCAGTGCGTCGATTGCTTCATACAGGAAACGATGCAGGCTGAAGGGCAAATCGTACGCACTGCCCTCAATAGGCTTATCCGGTTTGAGGCCCTCAATCATGCCCAGGTAGCCACAAGCCAGCGACGCTGCAAGCGCAAGATAAGGGTTGACGTCGGAACCAGCGAGACGGTTTTCGACACGTCGCGCTTCGGGCCCGGAATCAGGCACGCGTAAACCTACCGTTCGGTTGTCGACCGCCCATGCCAGGTTGACCGGCGACGCCCAGTAACTTAAAAAACGCCGATACGAATTGGAGTACGGTGCGAATATTAATAATGCCTCGGGCATATATTTTTGCAGGCCACCGATATACGACATGAACAGCTCACTCGGTTCGCCGTCTTTCTGCGAAAATATGTTCTGGCCATCCTGGTCGACAATGCTCTGGTGAATATGTAATGCGCTACCTGCTTCATTCGATATGGGCCGGGCAAGAAATGTGGCGTGCATTTCATGTGCGATCGCTGTTTCTTTTACAGTTCGCTTGAAAATAAAGACCTGGTCGGCAAGTTCGATCGCATCGCCGTGCATGAAATTGATTTCGAACTGTGCCGGGCCCATTTCCTGCGACATAGTATCGATGCTGATGTTCTGCGCCTCACAATGACTATAGACGTCATTTATGAACGGATCGAAGTCGTTCATCGAATCAATGCTGTAGGGTTGTTTCGTTTTTTCAGTGCGCCCTAACCTGCCCTCCGGCGGTTCTACTTCCTGATTGGCATCCGCATGCGCATTGATCAGGTAAAACTCAACTTCAGGCGCGACCACAGGCGTCCAGCCTTTCTCCGCGTAGAGTTGCAATACATTGCGCAATACTCGCCGCGGTGACGCCTCTACGGGGGAGCCATCTTTGTGGAAACAGTCCATAAAAATCGATGCCGCCGGATCCGATGCCCACGGTACAGGTCGAATGGTTGAAAAATCGGGAGTCACTAACATATCCCGATCTTCTACGTTCTCTTTGTTGTCGACGTAATTTCCCGAAATGGTCTGGGCAAAAATACCCTCGGGAAGTTTTAGCTCGCCAGCACCGAATTTGTCAGCCGGCAACAACTTGCCGCGAGCCGCGCCGGCCATGTCCGGCACGAATGCTTCAACGTCTTCTATTTTGTGTTCTTTCAGCCAGGATTGAATATTGTCTTGCTCACTCACGCATCACCTTTTTTTGTGCCGCATATTCACGGCACGCATCACCGAACGCAGCAAATATCGCCATAGAAAATTCATTGTCAGTCACCTGCCACTCAGGATGCCATTGCACGGCAAGCGCAAATGCCTTCGCGCCGTCTACGCGAAACGCCTCAACCAGTCCGTCATCGGCCACGGCTTCAACAGTTACGCCTTTTGCCAGTCGGGCGGCGCCCTGATTGTGTACCGAATTCACGGTAACGGTGTCTTTGCCAGCAAGATTCCGTAGCAAACCACCTTCCACCAGGTGCACCTCGTGTGCCGGTCCATATTGCACTGGCAGAGGATCGTCTTTATTTTCCCGGTGATCCTGGTAACCAGTTTGCTCGTGCACGTGCTGGTGCAAAGTACCGCCCAGCACAACGTTCATTTCCTGAAATCCTCTGCAAACCGCAAGCAGCGGCACCCCGGCATCAAGCGCCAGGCTGATCAGGTCGAGAACGGTTTCATCACGATGCGGGTCATGCATCGTTCCCGCCCGACTTGTTTCACCCTCGTAGTGGTGTGGCTCCACGTTCGATGGGCTGCCGGTCAGAAAGATGCCGTCTACTTTGGCTAAAATCTCGTCGCCGTGAATGCTGTTTCCCAGCACGGGAACAAGAAACGGCACAGCATCTGCGCCATCCCTGATTGCGGTAATATATTTTTCTCCGACCATGTGGAATGGGTGCGGATCGAGCACACGCCGGTCTGCCGATATGCCAACTAGCGGCTTAGCCTGCATAAATCACGGTTTCTTGAATAACAAGGTATAGCGATCAGTATTGCCGGTCACAGATCGCCGCCCTACTTCATAACGTAACTCATCATCAGGGCGGTAGTGCAAATCACTGGAATCCACTAACTCGAATCCGGCGGCCTGCACCTCAAGGATAATGTCTACGACGTCACTTCGCCGGCGATTTTCGCTCGTCAGGGGCTCCATGTGTCGCAGGGAATGATCAATAACACCGTACAAGCCACCTGATCCCAATGACTGGAAAACTGCCTCATTGATTGTCATCCGTCCTTCTGGCGTGAAATTATGCATGTTGCGAAATGTCACCACGAGATCAAGATCGCGCACGCCGAAATCGAACTCTGCCAAATTGTTCGTACCAAACGGGCCGGACCGTTCTGTCTCAACACCGATCTCAATGATTTCAATATGGTCGAATCCGGTTTCGGGCTGCAGGTTTTCGCGAACATTGTTAATGCCTATTGCGACATATAACTCACCATTGTCGCGTAACACGGGCGCCAGAATTTTCGTGTACCAGCCGCCGCCGGGTAGCAATTCCATTACCCGCATATCATCTTTGAGCTGGAAAAATGCCAGCGTCTCCGGCGCCTTGCGATTGCGATCGCGGTCCATTTCGGCTTCAGTACGAATATCCGCTGCCATCGCAGCCTGGATCTTGCTTTCTACATCATTAGCCTGTGCAAACGCGTATGTTCCGCTCAGAATAAGCAGGCTGATCGCTATTAATCTCATTTCTTTCATCTCCAAATGAAGTGCCCGACTGCGGACGGCGCCAGTCTACCGCATTCGCAAGTTTTGACCAGCGCGTGAGTGGGCGTGGTGTCCTGCCAGTGTCCGCATATATTGATACTCTGGTAATCTCTGTGAGTCTTCATCAGGAGTGCACCGCGCGTGAAGTTGTATGGCTACTACCGAAGCAGCGCCAGTTATCGCCTGCGGATAATTCTTGGTCTCAAAAAGATCGACTGGGAAAATCACCCGGTCCATCTCGCCAGGGGCGAGCAGTTTAGCCCCGAGTTCCGGACGATCAATCCCATGGGGTTGGTACCCGTCCTCGATACAGGTGGGTCCGTCCTTTCGCAGTCCCCCGCGATTGCCGAATACCTTGAGGAAATGCACCCGCAACCGCCGTTGTTACCGGCATCAGTCGATGCGCGGGCACAAGTGCGGGAGATGCTTCATACGATCGGCTGCGAAATTCACCCACTGCAAAACCTGCGCGTACTCAAATACCTGCGTGCGGAGTACGGTCAGGACGACGATGGCGTTGCGGCCTGGTGCCGCGAGTGGATCGCACAGGGATTTACTGCCTTCGAAAACCTGGCAATGGGCAGATCTGTCGGCAAGCAATATTCGTTCGGTGACAGCCTCTCCCTTGCTGATGTCTGGCTGGTGCCACAGGTCTATAACGCCAGGCGCTTCGGCCTGGATCTGACACCGTATCCGGTCATCTCTTCAGTGGATGCACATTGTCAGGCATTAAACGCTTTTGCGGACGCGCATCCGGACAAACAGCCGGACGCGCCGACCGACTAAATCGAAATCAAGTTGATAGATCCGGGCTAGCGGCTGGTTGAAAAAGCCGCGGTTGGTTTTTTCAACAGTCCGCTAATACTCCGGATTTAACTTCGCGGCCGTCCTGCACAGAGACGTTCCAAGTTCGGCTCGACGGGCAGCACTCAGACGTTGCGTTGGGCCACCGATCGATAGCGCACCCTGCACATCACCAAGCGCGCCACGAATTACCGTTGCCACCGCTGTAAAACCGTCTTCAAGTTCATCCACTGCCACCGCATATCCGCGCCGCCTGATTTCCATCAATTGTGCAGGAAACGCATCTTTGCGCACCTCAGTCCTGGCAGTCAGTGGCTGCAGCTCGTCGTGCAGGCGTTCAAGACCGGCATCTTCGAACGCCAGCCAGACTTTGCCTGTCGACGTGGCGTGAATCGGCCAACGAGTACCTATATTGCCAGCGGTTCCCAGCACATGGCTGCCAGCAACCTCATCCAGAATCAACATGCTGTCCTCGACCGGCACCTCGAGCGTTGCCGTTTCTCCAGTCTCCTTCGCAAGCATCCGCAGGAGTGGGCGAACACGCCGCCGCAGATCACTGCTCGAGAGCGCCTGTACGCCAAGCGCCATCAGGCCGGCACCAAGACTATAAGCACTGGTGGCGGTGTTTCTTTCTATTAACCCTTCGCTCTGTAGTGCACGCAATAATCGGTGCGTAGTGGTTTTGTTCAGGCCGGACGTCTTGCTGAGCTCGGCGAGAGACATTTCCGGTCGCTCATTACTGAAGATTTTCAAGAGCCTGACGGCGCGGAGCGCGGCCTGCGCACCCTGTGGTGGACATGGTTTATTCATGGAGATGCTGCCATATTATGATTTTATGTTTCATATTATGGCGAAGTCCTATAAATAATGCGATCGCCCAAAGACATTTAGTATCGCTTGTCGAGACAGGAATTTAGGCACAGACTCAAATCATGGATGAAATTACGATTGGGCACTGCGGCACCGGGCATTACCATTCGATCGTACAAATCTATAACCACTACATCGAACATTCGCACGCCACGTTTGATGAGGCCCCTTTTTCCATTGGCGCGCGGGCACCCTGGTTCGCGTTATTTGCTGAGGATGGTCCGTATCAACTCCTGGTAGCGACGCAAGACAGCAACGTACTCGGTTTTTGTTGCAGCACACCGTTCGGTGTCAAAACCGGCTATGACACCTCAGTAGAAACCAGCATCTATGTCTCGCCAGACGCGTTAGCTCGTGGCATCGGCAGTCAACTTTACGCAAGACTGTTCGCCAATTTGCAGGGTAGCGGACTGCACCGCGCTTATGGTGGCGTAGCATTGCCGAATGATGCCTGCGCCAGGCTGCATGAAAAATTCAATTTTCGAAAGATCGGTGTCTACGAAGAGGCCGGCCGAAAATTCGACAAGTACTGGGACGTACTCTGGTACGAAAAAACAATTTAGTGCTTAATGCACTGCGGCGCTCCCAAGGAAATCGAAAACATGGCAAAGAAAAAGACCAGCATCACTAATTCTGAGCTGCGATCTTTCCTACGAAAATACCCGGACACCGGCGTTATGGAATTGTTAATCGCCGACCTGCCAGGCGTATTACGCGGAAAACGAATTCGACGCCACGAGTTTGAGAAGACGCTTAGTGACGGTTTTTACCTGCCGGGTGGTACGGTCCTCCTCGATACCATCGGCGACGTAATTCCCGAAATTCCGTTTGCAGCTGAGGACGGAGACCCGGATATACATGCGACCGTGGTACCCGGCAGCATCGCACCCGTACCCTGGGCACTAAAACCCAGCGCCCAGGCCATGTTTCGTTTCCAGACACCAGATGGAAAACCGTTTTTCGCTGATCCACGATATGTGCTCGAACGCGCAGCGGCGCCATTGAGAAAGATGGGTCTGAAAATTGTAATGGCGGCTGAACTCGAGTTTTACCTCCTCGAGGCGAAAGCAGACAGCCCAACTCCCAGGGTCCCGCGTGTTCCAGGCATAGGCCGACCGCAACCCGGCCCACAAGTCTATAACCCGGATGATTTGTGGGAAATCGAGGCGTTCCTGAATGACCTGAATGCCGTGTGTGAAGCACAAGAGATTCCGTCCGGTACCACTACGTCGGAATTCGCACCAGGTCAGTTCGAGATCAACCTGGACCACATTGATGATCCCGTCCTCGCCTGCGATCACGCAGTCCTGCTCAAACGCGCGATAAAAGCCGTGGCCAGGAAACATGGTTACGTTGCCTGTTTCATGGCCAAGCCCTTCGCGGAAGATTCCGGCTCCGGCATGCACGTACATATGAGCCTGGTCGACAAGGAGGGCAGAAATTATTTTTCACAAGGTAAGGAAAAAATGGCGCTGCCACCGTATTCGGCACGCTTTCGCCATGCAATCGGCGGACTGGTAAAAACCATGGCCGAGGGCACCGCCATATTCGCGCCGAACGCGAATTCATATCGTCGCCTGCGACCCGAAAATTTTGCACCTGTCGAGCCGAACTGGGGTACTAACCATCGCAACGTAGCCATTCGAGTACCGGTCGCTGATGAAAAAAACCTGCGTTTTGAACACCGCGTGTCCGGCGCGGATGCCAATCCGTACCTGGTGACCGCTGCGATTCTCGCGGGAGTCCACTACGGACTCAAGAATCGCTGCGACCCGGGCCGTATGGTCGAGGAAGGCGAAGTAATCCGCCTGAAACGTAAGATCCCGAATCGTTGGGATGCCGCCATCGACAAATTTTCACGCAGTAAGGTTTTCCCCCTTTACCTGGGTGAGGACTACTGCAAAATGTTCGTTGCGAACCGTCGTGATGAATCGCGGCGCTTTCATGATGTTGTCAGCAACGTCGATTTTGATTGGTATATGCGGGCGGTATGACCAGTGGATACTGAAGAGCTAATCGCGCAGTTAAATGCGCATGCGCCTCCTGCGCTGAAAACCCTGGGAGGATCGGTCGTTAGTTATGACGATCAATCGCAAACGATGGTAATGCACTATCTCGCCAGTGAGGCACTTTGTCACTCCGGCGACATCGTACAGGGAGGATTCATTACCGGCATGCTCGACGCAACCATGTCTCATGCAGTCTTCGCCGTCGCCCGGGAACCGATTGTTCTTCCTACCCTGGAAATAAAGGTCAGCTTTCTGGAGATCGCAAGAATGGGCGAACTGGTAGCGAGCGGCACGGTGGTACGACTTGGAAAGTCAGTCGCATTTCTGGAGGGTCAGCTCAAGGATCCGCAGGGTAAATTGCTGGCAACCGCGTCGTCTACGGCGAGAATACTTCGTAAGAAAAATGCTACGGGCTCATATCTATAATTGTTAATCGTCAACGCGGTCTAAATCCGCCTCGATGTGCCGGCCTGCGACAAAGTAATGCCAGGCTGACCACGGCCCGATGACCACACCTATAATTAACAAGCTGTAACGCAACGAATCATCACCAAATGATTCCCGCAGGAGATCGCTCAGGATACCGGTGGACATTGGGCCCAGCCCCAGTCCGATGATATTCAGCAAAAACAACAACAGAGCCGACGCAACGGCCCGCATGCGCAGCCCGACCAGACCCTGGACCTGTGCAAAAGTTGTCGCCAGGTAGAAATTTGAAAAGATCGCTGGCATGACAAACGCCGCAAGAACCCAATAGGCGTTATCCAGCAGGTAGATTGGAAACACGAATAGCCATGCGAACATCGTTGCTACCGAGACCAACCACAATGAATACTTTCGCTGCCGGGTAGCTACTTTGTCAGCAACGTAACCGCCACCTGCGAATCCAAGGCCGCCGGCAATACCGAGAATCAGGCCAAGATAAAGGCCAACTTCCGCGAGGCTCATACCGTGGGTTCTGATCATGAAACTCGGGAAAAAACTGATGACCGCATAGCCGCCAAATGACGCCAGGCCCGAGCCAATTGCAAGGTGGATAAATGATTTCCGCTTTAGCAAGTGCCGCGCTACCGTGACGACACTTGGCCTGTGACCGGAGTCGATCTTCCCCTCCGACATTCCCCGTGGTGGCTCCTGGACGGTAAAGCGCACCACTATCGCCAGCAACAACCCGGGCAGACCGACCATGAAAAATGCCTCACGCCAGCCAATATTCTGTGCCACCCAGCCGCCGGCCAGGTAGGCGATCATAATTCCCAGCGAGATTCCAAGCGTGAATATTCCCATCGCCGTCGAGCGCTGTTTGGGTGGGTAGTAATCAGAAATCAGTGAATGTGCAGCGGGACTGCAACCTGCCTCGCCAATGCCAACACCAATTCGTGCCAGCGAGAGATGCACAATATTCCCGGCAGCACCGGAAAGCGCGGTCATGGCGCTCCAGATAGCGACCGCGATAGCTATCAGGTTGCGCCGGTTCCAGCGGTCGGCAAGAAGCGCTATTGGCACACCCAAAGTGGCATAGAAAAGCGCGAAAGCGGAACCGGCCAAAAAACCGAGCACCCAATCGTCAACAAGAAATTCGGCTTTGATCGCCGGTAACAGAATGGCAAGAATCTGCCGGTCAATGAAATTGAACGTGTAGACAACGACCAGGATACCCAGGGCGTAACGCCTGGCGGATCGACTCATGGTGAGGCTGTGTGTTTCGTTCTCCGCTTCAGGCAATAGCTCGCATCCTTTCGTTTCCTAGTGATCTTAATACAAAGATTCCCTGATTAAGGTAGCACCAGTTTGAATATGTAGAAGAAAATAATGGCGAGAAATGCACCGGCGGGAATGGTAACCACCCAGGACAAAAATATTCGGCCAACCACGCGCAAGTCGATGGCGTCAATACCGCGTGCCAGTCCAACGCCAAGCACCGCACCAACCAGCGTATGGGTCGTCGATATGGGAATACCGGTTCCCGACGCAAGGACAATCGTCGTTGCTGCCGCAAGCTCAGCGGCGAAACCGCGGCTTGGTGTCAGCTGTGTGATCTTGTGGCCTACCGTTCGAATTACATGTACGCCAAATGTCGCCAGTCCTACGACGATACCGACTCCACCCAACAACAAAACCCAAATCGGCAACGCTGCTTCGGCACCAACAACACCTGTTTGCGCGACACTGATCACCGCTGCCAGTGGGCCGATCGCGTTCGCGACGTCATTCGAGCCATGTGCAAATGCCATCGAACAGGCGGTAATGACCATCAGGACTGCGAAGACACGCTCAACGGTATAAAAATGCTGTTTCTTTTCCGCCTTGGGGTCCGGCTGAATTCTATGGATGGCAACCATACCGATTATTGCAATAACGACCGCAATACCTGTTGCGAGAACATAACTATTAATAAGACTGATTTCCAGACCGACATGTTTGAGCCCTTTCAGGATTGTTACCAGCGTAATAGTGAATGCAGCGAAAAAGATGTAAACCGGTACATAGCGTTTCGCACAGGCGAGCGGATCATCCTGGCTCAGAATCAATCGCTGAACACTCTGATAAATCAGGTATGCAATGAATCCAGCTGTCAGTGGGGAGACGACCCAACTCATGACGATCGTTCCAACCTTGCCCCATTGCACCGCATCGATACCGATGCCGACCGCCGCAAAACCGACAATGGCACCGACGATGGTATGCGTTGTTGAAACAGGCCAGCCATTCCTGGAAGCAATCAGTAGCCAGGTACCAGCCGCAAGTAACGCAGCAAGCATTCCATAAACGAGAAGCTCCGGCGATCCTGACAGCAAATCTGCGTCGATAATGCCCTTGCGAATCGTGGACGTAACCTCGCCACCGGCCAGCACAGCACCCAGAAATTCGAAGATTGCAGCGACCAGGATGGCCTGCTTGATGGTCAGCGCTTTCGATCCGACCGAGGTTGCCATCGCATTGGCAACATCGTTAGCACCGATTCCCCAGGCCATAAATATGCCGAATACGGCCGCAAGACCGATATAAATATACTCAGCTTCCATTACAGCCCCCGCTGCTTATTATTGGAATTAGTGAGAGAGCAAGAGTTCTAAACGACGACCAACGCGCTCCGCCATATCTGCAATCTCACCCGTTAGCTGGATAACCTGGTAAAGAAACATAACGTTAACGGGTTCGAGGTCATTCTCAACCAAAAATAGTGCTCCTCGGAGCGCCGCCTGGCGATCGTCGGTGTCTGTTTCGATCGCGTCCAACTCCTCGATCAAAGATTCAACCAGGGAAACTTCGGCTCCACGAAAGCCGCTGGTGAACAACTCGTCGAGTTCGCGCACACTCTTGCGCGCTTGTTTGGCCGCATCAACATTGCGCCGGACGAATTCGAGAAATTCGTCCGCGATTTCAGGAGGAATCTGCATCTTGCGCCCAAAAACCAGGCCAGAAACATCCTTGGTGCGGTTAGCCATCTTGTCCTGCACCAGCAAGAGTTCGAGCAAATCCTCTCTCGGCACCGGCATGAAAAGGCTCTTTGGCAGGCGCAGGCGAATACTCTTTTTCAGGTCGTCCGCCGCATGCTCCAGCTCCTGGATGCGATCACGTGCCGCACCCGCTTTGTCCCAGTCATTGGCGACAACCGCAGCAAAGAAACCATTAAGTTCCTTGGTACAACGGTAGGCGATATCGACGTGCTTCTCGAGCGGCCGCACAGGTGACGAGCCGAAGATGTTGGCAAGCATGTTTCCCAATGTTGCGTCCTCTGTTCTGGCTAAGTTGGGCTAATCGCGATTTTAATAGTGGCGATTCCGCGAGATGTTAGCACAAGATATTTTGCGGATAACCTTATAGATGATACACGCCCGGGAACGCTGCAAGCGAAGCCAATCGAATGCTAGACTCTCGCCTTGATCCGGCGCAAATCCCAAGGGGGAGCGAAGTGACTTACTGGTTGATGAAATCTGAACCCAATGACTACAGCATCGATGATCTCGAGCGCGATGGAACAGAGCCCTGGGACGGGATACGTAACTATCAGGCGCGCAACATGATCCGCGATGACATGAAAATGGGCGACCAGGTGCTCTTCTATCACTCCAGTTGCAAGGTGCCAGCGGTCGTTGGCTTCGCAAAAATTGCCAGCGGCGCCTATCCGGACCCGACGCAATTCGATCCCCGCTCAAATCACTACGACCCAAAAAGTGCCGAAGAAGAGCCACGCTGGCTATTGGTCGACGTCGCATTCGGTCGCAAGACTAAACGGCCCATCACTTTAAAGGAATTGAAGGAACACCCGGGCCTTGCCGACTTTCGACTGAATAAACGCGGCAATCGCCTCTCGATTTTTCCGGTCGACAAGGAGCACTGGGACATCATTCGCAATCTCGAGTAGTCCCGCACTGGCTTCAATTTCTGGACATTAGGCTATACTCAGCGGACAACAATGAATTACGGGAATGGCGTCAAGCCAGTTTGAGGGGATCCCTATGAATTTCAGAAAAAATACACTGCTCGGTTTCTTCGCACTACTCCTGGCACTGGGCGCTTGTTCGAAATCCCAACCACCAACTTCCACAGAGATCGATGCGCCGGTTGCCGATGCGACAGAAAGTCGCAATGACCTGGCGACCAGAGCTGGCGCACCGTTGTTCGACGGCATGGGTTCTCATCACCATGCGATTACGACCAGCGATCCTGATGCGCAACGTTACTTCAATCAGGGTCTGATTATTGATTTTGCGTTTAATCATGCTGAATCGGTACGCTCGTTCCGCGCAGCGCAGACACTCGATCCGGAGTGTGCAATGTGCTTCTGGGGCGAAGCGCTGGCGCTCGGCCCAAACATTAACGTCACGAGCAACGGCAAAGTCGTCATGAGTGACGAAGAAAGAACCAGCGCATACGCAGCCATCCAGAAAGCTGTCGCGCTGAAAGATAATGTCACCGACGCCGAGCGTGATTACATCGAGGCGTTAGCTGCACGTTATAACGGCGACCTGGCGACCCCGCGTGAACCGCTGGACGAAGCCTGGGTCAACGCGATGCGGGAAGTGCACCATAAATACCCGGATGATGATGACGCCGCGTCAATATTCGCGGAATCGATGATGAACACGATGCCATGGGACTACTGGGTCGATCCGGAAAACCCGAAACCGCTGACCGTCGAAGTGCTTACTGCGCTGGAGACAGTGCTCGAACGTTCGCCCGAGCATCCACTCGCGATTCACCTTTATATTCATGCGGTGGAGGCGTCATCCGAACCGGATCGCGCTGAAGGACCGGCTGATGCCCTGACGAACCTGGTGCCCGGCGCCGGCCACCTTGTACATATGCCCTCTCACATTTACTGGCGTGTCGGCCGTTATGCCGATGCCTCAGCGGCCAATGTCAAAGCAGCTGGCGTGGACGAGGCGTATATTGCGGCGTGCAACGCGCAGGGCTTTTACCCTGCGGCCTATTACCCGCATAACATTCACTTTCTGTGGGCCGCATCGAGCATGGAAGGCCGTAGTGCCATTGCCATTGAAGCAGCACGCAAGGTAGCAGCAAATGTTCGTCTCGAAATGATCGATCAGTTTCCGGGCGTTGAATTCTTCAACACTATTCCGCTCCTTGCGCTGACTCAATTCGGTCGTTGGGATGACGTACTTCTGGAGCCACAACCGCCGGAAAATCTCGAATACTCCAATGCGATCTGGCATTACGTTCGTGCCACCGCGTATGCGCGCCAGGGCAATCTCGATGCTGCAAAAGCAGAGCACGAGAAATTTTCACCGCTGCGAGATGCCACCGACGTCACTTTTCTGGATACTATTTACTACCCGGCAACCATGCTGCTCAGCATCGCTGACGAACTCATCCTCGGCGAAATTTCGATGGCCGAAGAAAAGTACGATGATGCAGCCGCCCATTTCCGTGTCGCCGTAAATACCCAGGACCAACTCCCGTACACGGAACCGCCCTTCTGGTATTACCCAACCCGACATTCACTTGGCAAAGCGCTGTTGAGCGCAGGTGATGCGGCAGGCGCCGAGGAAGTCTACCGGGCCGATCTCAAGCAATACCGACGCAATGGCTGGTCTATGTTCGGCCTGATTCAGGCGCTGAAAGCGCAGGGCAAAGACACGACTGAAATTCAGGAGCGTTTCGACAAGGTCTGGGCGCAAGCTGATGTGACTTTGACGGCGTCCAGGTTTTAGGATCCAGCGCGGGGTCTGAGTATTCGCGGCTGAAGCCGCTCCCACGGTGCCAGTAGCGAAAACGTGGGAGCGGCTTCAGCCGCGAATACTCGACCCCGCGATAAGGTTGATATGGAATTAACTAATAATTGCGTTTGAGTTCAGTCAGCTTTTCCTGAACATTTGAGTCGCGACCCAGATCTAATATAACAACCAGATCGCCTTCCGCAGCCCATTCCAGCGCCGCATCGAACGACTCGCTCTCAGTTTGAAAATGCCTGATCTGTTCTTCGCGGGCACCGCAACTCAATAATTCATCGCGAATGATGCCGAAGACTTCGCCAGGCGCCCGACCACGGGCATAGTTTTCAAGCTCGGCTATGTTCCCCATATCAAGCCCAATTGACCAGGCACTCCTTGCCAGCTCTTTTATTTGCTCATCAGTCCGGTCTCCGGCCTGGCCGAAACACAAAGACGTTCGTTTGGCAGGAATTGCCCGCGCCATGGCAAAGAGCGCCTGCATCGCTTCCGGATTGTGTGCGAAATCCACCAGCACTTTGAACCCGTTGACCGAATACAGGTTGCTGCGCCCAGGATTTGCATCCTGCGACATTGTCGTCAGCCCTGCGCTTATCTCCGACAAGGATAAACCAAGCCGCTCTGTGAGCGCTGCCGCGCCAAGCGAATTGTGCGCTGCTGCTGCATCGAGCGTAATGGGAATCTCGCGAGCCGCACAAATTACTTCACGTTGCGATCCTTCGAGCCGCACGAGGTCTGCGCCCGAATACACGAATGCAACACCACCATTCTCCACGTGTGTACTAATGATTGGATTGCTGTCGGTCAAACTGAACCAGACAATGGTGCCATTGAATGCTTTTGATTTTTTGACCAGCAATGCATCGTCTGCGTTGAGAATCAAAGTGCCCGTCGCAGCCACTGCGTGGCTGACCACCCATTTGATATTCAGCAACTCGTCGAGACTCTGCGATCCAAAGTCACCGAGATGGTCTTCGGCAATGTTTGTTATCACTGCGGCGTCTGCCTTATTGACACCGAGGCCACGCCTTAATAATCCGCCGCGTGCAGTTTCCAGAATTGCGACATCTACGTCCTTTTGTCGCAGCACCATCCTGGCGCCTCCGGGACCCGACCAGTCATCACGATCGATGATGCGATCGTTGACAGAAATCCAGTCCGTGCAGCTCAGGCCGACGTTTTTCCCGACGGATTGCAGTATATGTTTGGCGATCCGGACAGTAGTCGTCTTGCCATTAGTGCCGGTAACGATACCCACCGGAATGTCATGTATCGAAGACCAGTCCACTTCGTCCGGCGCAGGTAGCTCACGAAACGGCCAGGCCTCGGAGCCGCTGCCGAGACCCACAGATACATCATCGTCGTCCCAGAGAAATGACGTTTTGTTCGCGATTGCCGCTTGTTCCAGGGCCATCAAAGGTGGATTAATTTCTTCGGCGATGGCGTTGTTTATTTCTGCCACGGTCGCTGCAAATTCAGGTGCTGGCGCACCGTTGAACTCGGTGTCGCAACACGCCCATGCCCATTCGGCGATCGCAGAGGCAGAATACAGAGCGTCGATCGGAGCGGAGAAAGCAATACTGACACCACCTGCGAGGCGAATATGCGTTATTGATTCATTTCGCCAACCAACGGCATCCAGCATGACGCGCACCTGGTTTTCGCAATACGGAATCAGGCGGTCCGCCTCTTCAGCTGTACAGGAGACATCCAGAATAGCGCTTTCTTTGTCCCATAATATGTTTGGACCGGTAAGACGCCTTGCTTCGAGAAATTCCATCAGCTCAATTTGGCAGACATTTAGTCGCCGGTTTCTCTCGCGATACGCACGCCCCGCTCGTCGCTGATGATATCCATCTCATCATCGAGACTGAAATCATCGGCCGCCGGCAGCTCGATATTTATGGCCGTCCTGGCACCGCCGTCCTCGACCTTCGCTTCCGAATTAAAATAGATGATCTGCTTCCAGCTACGTTTGGTGTTGTCAGCCAAAACCAGGACCAGGTCTCCTGATGCAGCGATTTCCAGCGCTTTGCTGGTCGCTTCCTGCTCGTCGGGAATCAGCTCAATACGATCGGACTCGATACCCATCTCCAGCAATTTGTTCCGCAGCATGATCGGGACTTCATCAGGATCGCGTCCGCGCAGACTGTCATCACGCCGGCAAATAAAGTGATCAAAGTGCCCGGCGGCGATTGCTGCAATCTCGCGAACGTCCTCATCGCGTCGGTCGCCAGGTGCAGCGAGCACCACGATACGACGACCTTCAACCTCGAACCGATCTACAAGATTACACATCGCGCTAACGGCAGCCGGATTGTGCGCATAGTCGAGTATGACTTTGAACGGGTGCTCGTCATAAATATTCATTCGGCCCGGAACCTGGAAGAAGGTTGAGTCAAACGTCCGCAGTCCATGGCGAATGTCTTCGAGGCCGATGTCCATGTTGTAGGCCAGCGCTGCGGCAAACATGGCGTTTTGCACGTTGTGCATGGCACGGCCTTCAATGGTTGCCGGAATCAGGTGCGTCCAGACCAGCGGTGTATGCGCTTCGTTGTCGTAGATGGTGATCATGTGACCGTTCATACCTTCTTCGAGCACAAACGCCTGACCACCCGCGCGGATATGCTGTTTTACCAACACATGCCCCGGGTTCATGGTCACGTAACAAACGGTTTTGGCGTCAGTGTAGTCAGCCATCTGCAGGCAATGCGGATCATCAGCATTTAGCACCGCTGCATCGGTCGCAATCTCTATCGGCACACGCTTGATTTCTGCGAGTTGCTCCAGTGTGTCAATGCCTTTCAGACCCAGGTGATCTGCAGTTACGTTCAGACACGCAGCAACATTGCATTCCTGGAACCCGAGTCCACCGCGCAGCATGCCACCACGGGCCACTTCCATGACCGCAGCGTCAACAGAGGGATCACGCAAAATCATTTTCGCGGATACCGGCCCGGTCATATCACCCGGCACACTGAGCTGGCCATCGATATACACACCATCCGTTGAAGTCAGGCCAACAGTTGACCCGCACATCTTCAATATGTGTGCGAGCATACGTGAGGTCGTGGTTTTACCATTGGTTCCGGTAATCGCGGCTATCGGAATTTTACTTGGCGTGTCCGGCGGAAACAGCATATCGACAACGGGCCCGGCAACATCACGCGGTGTACCTTCACTTGGCGCAACGTGCATACGGAATCCGGGCCCCGCATTTACTTCGCAAATGCCGCCACCGGCTTCACGATAGGACTCGGTGATGTCCCTGGTGAGAAAATCAACGCCACCAATATCGAGACTAATTGCCTTGATGGTGCGTTCTGCCATGTCGCGATTGTCGGGATGGATGGTATCGGTGACATCTATCGCGGTACCGCCGGTCGAAAGATTTGCGGTCGATCTGAGAAAAACCACCTCATCTTTTTTCGGCACCGTGGTTCGATCGTAGCCCGACTTTTCCAGAAGGCGTTCGGCCTGATGGTCGAACTCGAGCCGTGTCAGGACTTTTTCGTGGCCTACGCCACGCCGCGGGTCTTCGTTAACGATATCGACCAGTTGTTCGACGGTATGTTTTGCGTCACCCACAACATGACCTGGCATTCTTTTCGCAGCCGCGACGAGCTTGCCATTGACGACGAGAAGTCGATGATCGTAACCTTCGAGAAAACCCTCAACGATTACGTTGCGGCCATGCTCGCGTGCTTTTTCGAAGGCAACCTCGATTTCTTCCGGCGTCTTCAGGTTTATCGATACGCCGCGTCCATGGTTGCCGGAAAGCGGCTTCAATACCACCGGGAAGCCAATACGCTCGGCCGCTCTTTTTGCATCAACGGAACTGCGTACCATCCGTTGCATCGGCACCGGCAAGCCAAGATCACGCAATATGCTGTTTGTCTCTTCCTTATCGGAAGCCAGCTCGACTGCAATATTGCTGGTGCGACTCGTCGTGGTCGCCTGAATGCGCTGCTGATAACGGCCATGACCGAACTGCACCAGGCTTTGCTCATTCAGCCGAATCCAGGGAATGCCGCGATCCTCCGCTGCATGCACCAGCGATGCAGTACTCGGGCCAAACGCTCGCCGCTGCGCATAACGAATAAACGAGTCCCGCGCCGCAGCAAAGTCCCAGTCATCTGCCGGCGCATCGTCAGGCTGGATGTCTTTTGGCAGCAGACTGTGAATCAGGTCAAGTGCGAGACGGCTGGCCTCTCGCCCGACTGAAGAATCCAGATACTGAAACACCATCGTGTAATGGCCCTTCTGGCCATCGATGGATCGTGTTCGGCCAAAAGTTACCGGTGAACCTGCAACGTTCTGCAATTCGATCGCAACGTGTTCCATGACGTGCCCTAACCAGGTGCCTTCATCTTCGCGCATGCGACGCACAAAGCCGCCCGGTTCGCGATACGAACAACCGTGCTCGTGAAGGCCAGGCAAGTGCTCGAGCAACGGATCAATAAACTTCTTGCCGAGCCGGGCGGTTGGCCAGTCTTCCAGCACACCGAGATCCAGCACATGGCGGATCACCGGAAAGTGCGCGTATATATTGGGGCCAACGTAGACGTTGGTCGAAACGATTTTCATGGACTTGGGCTCCATCTGTTCTCGTGCAGCGAGAACTTTATTATTCTGCGAATGCTTTTCTGGACTGAATTTCAAAGCGGCCGCCAGCAATCAAAATATGTAAATTGACATCGATCAGACTCACCGGATCACCGCGCCGCGCACGGTCCATTGAAGAGTAACTCAAATGGCTGGGATCGATAATGGTAATTCCGCCGCTGCCAACGACCTCAAGGTCATCTCCCGGTCGGATAAACGCCGCTGTGTCCTCATCCAGTCCGATACCGACGGCAAACGGATTGTAGGCGAGCGCCGTCAGCAACCTTCCCAGGCGGTCACGCTGGCGGAAATGCTGGTCAATGATGAAATTATTGGTAAGACCCAGCCCCGGCGCCATGGTCACCATGGCCGGGCTCGGCGTGCTGCCCTCGTCGCCGCCCGCAATCATGTGTTCAGGCATAAATGCAGCACCTGCAGATGTGCCTGCAACGTGCATGCCCGCTGCATTACGCCGGCGAATCATTTGCGCAACGGGCGTTCCGCCCAGCGTCGTCGAAAGCCTGAGCTGATTACCGCCAGTCATAAAGACCCCATCAGCTTTCTTGATGTACTCGAGATATTTTTCAGACTGGCAGTCTTCGCGCGTGATCATCTGCAGGACCTCTGCGTGGCGGATGCCCAGCTTGCGAAACAACTTTTCGTAATTTCGTCCCGTGTCCTCGAGTTCAGATGCGGTCGGAATGATGCCGATACGCGCCGTCTTGCCACCGCAAACCTCAACAAACCTGTCGAGAATTTCCGGGTTATGCAACTTCTCTTCGGCTCCACCTATTGGAATGATGTAGCCACGATCCGAATCGCTGTTGTTATTAGATGGACTCATTATTATTTTTCTTCTTTTTGTCGTTTTTCGAATTGACCAAAGACCTGCTGCACGCCAGCATGTACGTGCCATGTGCCGCCAATCATTACATCATTGATGTCATGGTTTTCATCCAGCACCAGCAGGTCCGCATCGTTACCGACGCGAATTCTGCCCTTTCTGTGAAAACGCAGAATATCCGCCACGTTACTGGTAAATGCCGGTAGCGCCCGCTCCAATGGTACGTCTTCTTTCAGCAAGACTTTGAGCGTTTCCATCAGGCTCGCTGGCGCGCCAATGCCCATTTGCAGCATTTCGCCCTGCTCATTAAATACCGGCAGGCATCCGCCGCCATCAGAACTTACGGTTATGCGCCCGTCTGCTGCACCCGAATCAAGATACTTTATCAGTGCTGTTGCCGCGGGCCAGGCATCCTCGCCGTCCTCCACCGGAAACGCTGTGATGTCGACCGTGCTGCCGAGTGCTGCCAGTTCAAGCGCCTGATCAAACAATCCTTTGCGGCGGTTTATGTGCGTCGGGTTGAATACCCGTGCTGGCAGTTCACTCTCTTGCAGCGCTGCAAACACCTGGTCCAGGCCATGTTCACCGTCGCCAAGGTGCAAATGCAGGATTCCGGCCTTTCCGGAAATCATGCCCGCAACGTGTGCATCACTCGCGATCCGCAGTAGCTCATCCAGGGTCGGATGACTTCCACGATGATCACTAAGCGCCAGTTCACCGACACCTATTACAGGATCCAGAAATACGATGTCGTCGCGTATGCTGCCCGTAAATGTCACCGGCGGAACATGATAGCCGCCTGTATGACACCAGGCACCGAGACCTTCTTCACGCAAACCTTGAGTCTGAGCCAGCAGTGAACGGGTGTCTCTCGTGGTGTCATCGGTGCCGAGTACGCCCACGACGCTGGTTACGCCAGCCGTCGTAAACTGGCCCAGCATTACGGGTGGTACACGGGTCTTAAGTCCGGCTTCACCACCGCCGCCGGTCACGTGCGCGTGGCCGTCGATAAAGCCAGGCAGCAGGCAGCGACCCTGCAGATCGAATTCAGTGGCACCGGCCGCGATCAGTTCATCCTTTTGATCGCTGACAGCGAGGATTCTGCCGCCGCCGATGAGCAGATGACGAAGGCCCAGAGCCTCTGGTGCGAACACCCGGGCATTGCAAAGTAGTTTCAACAAGGGATTGCCAGAACACAAAAAAAGGGCCGTTATATTACACTACCCGGCCAGCCCCCAACAGATGATGCAGTGTGGTAAATGGACAAAATTCCACTAGGTAAAACAGTCGAATTCCCTGAGGAATATGCGCCCGCCGTGCTTTGTGCCATTCCCCGGGCCGAATCCCGTTCTGCGTTGGGGCTGCAAAGTGACCTGCCGTTCCAGGGCGAGGACATCTGGAACGCCTGGGAGCTTACCTGGCTGGCTTCCGGTGGCACGCCGGCGGTGGGGACCGCGGTAATCCGCATCAATGCCACTTCGCCGAACCTCATCGAGTCGAAGTCTCTGAAGCTCTACCTCAATTCATTTGCAATGACTCGCCACACCAACCCGCAAGAGCTGACGAGGGTCATCGTCGGCGACCTTTCGCGCAACGCTGGCCTCGAAGTCGATGTAAGCATTACGCCGGCCTGTGATTCCACAACCGACACGATCGAAAAATTTCCTGGTGAATGTATCGATACCGTGGAAATCGGCGCAGTCCCGACGGACGTGGATGCTGCAATGCTTGCGACTGATACGGGAGATTGCGTCACTGAGACGCTCTATTCACATCTGCTGCGCAGCAATTGCCCGATCACGAATCAGCCGGATTCAGGCAGCATATTGATTCGTTATCGCGGCCAACCAATTGATCGCCAGGCCTTGCTGACCTACCTCGTCTCGTTCCGTCGGCACAATGACTTTCACGAAGCGTGCGTGGAACGCATATTTGTCGATATCAAGAAATACTGTGAGCCCTCAGAGCTGACTGTGTATGCCCGCTACAATCGGCGCGGTGGTCTGGATATCAATCCTTTTCGCTCGGACTTTGAAGACCCGGCTGAGAACCTAAGACTGTGGCGGCAATAATCGCGGCTAAAAACCCCGCATTATTCAGGTTTCCAGCAATGCCGGGCCCAAACGGTATCTGTTCCGGGGACGGGTTGCTGGCTACACTGGAAGTCCCCCGTCAATTCACCTTCGACTACCTGAACATTGGATAAGAAACTTTCCTACCGCGCTGATATTGATGGGCTGAGAGCGATTGCAGTCCTGGCTGTGATTGCAAGCCATCTACCTGAAAAATTTCTGCCTAGCGGCTTTCTCGGTGTAGACGTTTTCTTCGCGATTTCCGGCTTTGTCGTCACCGCCTCGCTGCTAAACCAGCGACGGACGAAACTCTCACAACTTTATGTAGGTTTTCTCGCGAGACGGGTAAAGCGGTTGCTGCCTGCGCTCACGGTATGTGTGGCAGTAACCGGTTTCGTCGTGTTGGCAACAGATCCTTTTCCGCGCCACTCGATTGATACGGGGCTCGCCGCCCTGTTTGGTTTTGCAAATATCGTACTGTTCTTTTTCGAGCTCGATTACTTTTCTCCTTCCTCCATATTCAATGCGTTTACCCATACCTGGTCATTGGGTGTGGAAGAGCAGTTCTACGTCGTGTTCCCAATGTTCGCCTGGCTTTTTTACTTCAGGCTGCAAAATAATTCTTTCAAAGCGCTGGCTATTGCAATGATCCTCGGTGGCCTGGTGTCCGTGGCGTTGTTTGCCTGGTTATACGAGGACCACCAGGCTGCCGCTTTTTTTCTGATGCCTGCCCGGATCTGGGAGTTGGGTATCGGTTCGCTGGTCTTTCTGGCCTCGCGACGTACACAATCGGCGCAGTTGCAGCGGGCATTGGCGCTTCTGTCCCCGTTCGTCCTGGTGGCGTTGATTGTGTGCTTCTTCGCCCCGGAGAGTTACGCTGTGCCGGCTACGTTGGCCGCCGTTGGTTTGACGGGATTGCTCCTGGCCAACGATGACCGCTCTCTCGCTACTCGACTGCTGATGCTGCCGCCGGTTATTTACATCGGAAGAATTTCTTATTCTTTGTACTTGTGGCACTGGCCGATTATCGCCCTTGGACCGATCGTGCTGGCATCAGGCTTTCGATCTTCGGCCCTGTATGTGGTTGCCACGGCGATCGCCGCGGTCATTTCCTTTCACTTGATCGAAAAACCCTTGCGTTACAGTACCTGGACAACTCGCAGGATTCGCGACATTGGATTGGGCGTGGTTTGCAACCTTGTGCTCGCGGCAGTATTGCTCTTCGCAATGGACTCAACAGACGCTGGTTCTGAGTCCGCCGTTGCTACGCTCTACCCTCCCTCGTATCTTCCCGTCATCCCCACTGGAAAATCGCATGCGCTGACCTGTGCCCTGGACGGCGGCAGCAGGGTTTTGAAACCTGATACCGTCGCGAACTGCACAGTAAAGCCAAAACCCGGCTCCGGGATGCCAACCATCTGGGCGATGGGGGACAGCCACTCCGGGCATTTACAGGGAATGTTGTACGAACTGCACGAAAGATTGGGTGTCGGCGTGCACCTGGTCGAAACTCCTGGTTGGAGTTTTCCTTTCGAACCGGGCAAGGAGTTCGCCCCGCGAAAAGAGGTATTCAGCCGTATCTCCCGGGAATTCAAACCGGGGGATATCGTTCTCGTGTCGCGACTCTACATTTCACGCACTCTCCCGCCCGCCGTCATTGAAGTGAGGCCGTGGATATACAACGTATCCCGCCTCGCCGAGGATCTCGCGAACAAGGGAGTGCACCTCGTTGTCACCGGGCCTCCACCTATATTTCCGTATAACGACATTCGCGAGTGCAGCCTGGACGAAAGAGAGAGTTGCAGGCTGGAAAGAACTGCATTCGCCTCGCTGGTAGACCCGGTGATGGAACTGCTGACCCAACTCGAAACAAGCAATGGCAACGTAGCGGTTTTCAATATCTTCGATTCAGTCTGCCCTGTAGACGAAGACTTTTGCTATCCGGACAACGGCAGCAGCTTCCTGTACCGGGACAAAGACCATTTCAACTCTCTGGGTTCAAAGCTCCTGGCCGAACCTTTTGTCGATCTACTCCGTTCCTCAGGCACGCTCACACCCTCTCAGTAGTCAGGGTTTCGCAAGATCGTCCGGGTCCAGTGCATGTCCCCAATCCCGTTTTGCAGAGAGATAATCGCGATTCTCATCGCCGACACCACTAACGTGTTTCACTCGTGTGATATTGGTGAGTCCAAAATCTGTCAGGTCCTTCACCTTTTTGGGATTGTTGGTTAACAATCGAAATGGATTGTTCCCCAGGAAGTATTTCAACAGTGCTGCAGCATCGCTAAAATCACGTGAGTCATCTGGCAGTCCCAGCGTGCGGTTAGCCTGGTAGGTATCCTCACCCGCGTCCTGCAACAGGTAAGTCGCTGCCTTGGCCCACAGGCCAATGCCCCGGCCTTCGTGCCCCGACATATAGATCAGCATGCCACCCACCGAATCAGCGGCAATCCTCTCCAGCGCCGAGATGAATTGCGGCCCGCATTCACAGCGCTGCGAGCCGAAAACATCACCTGTCAGGCAACTGGAGTGCACACGCACCAGGGGATTCTCCCAGGTCTCCGGATCGCCCAGTACGAGTACGCTGTTCACCGCCATTGAAGCAGCAAGAATGGCGAAAGACTGCTGGCCATCGCGCTCACGAAGTTCGTCTGCGAGCTCCTCTGCCTTGCTTAATTCGGAGTGACGAACACTGGCATACCACTGCGCGGCGTACTGCCGACCATGGCGTTCCAGTGGCAAGGGGATAGGCCCCAGGACACTGATTGCCTTGTCACCGGTTTGCGGACGGTTGCTGGCATCAACGGCCTGTCCGGCAGCATCAATCCTGATTAACTTGCCCTGCGCTATGAGACGTTCGCGCACTGTTGGATCGATGTAAGTAAACATGGCGAGAGCCTATCATTTCTGGGCACCTCAATTGCGCATCCGGGAGCCAATGATTCCGCGGTCATGAGGATTCAGGCGACATTGTTGAAATTCCTTGTTGACCGGCCAGTCATCAGCTATATTACTGACTCAGCAGTCAGTAAAGAAGAAATTCGATGGCCCAACCCAGATTCCAGCGCCGCAAGGAAGACCGACCCGCAGAGATTACGGCGGCGGCCCTTGAGGCATTTGCCGAAAATGGCTATGCGGCAACGCGCGTTGATGAGGTGGCGAAACGGGCCGGCGTCAGCAAGGGACTCCTTTACCTCTATTTCAAGACCAAAGAAGAACTTTTCAAAGCCGTTATTCGCAGTTTTATTTCCCCACGAATAGATGCGTTGATCTCCAATGTAGAGGAAACAGAGCTTTCCGCCGAAGAATTTCTGCGCGGCCCCTTTCTGGAGTTCGCCTGCTTCATTCCCAAATCACCGGCCAGAATCCTGTTGAAGCTGATGGTCGCTGAAGGGCCGAAACATCCGGAACTGATCGCCTGGTACTGGGAGCACGTAGTATCGCGCGGCATCAATGCGCTACGCATACTGATTCAACGCGGCGTGAACAACGGCGAGTTTCGCGAATCCGCTCTCGATGAGTTTCCACAACTTCTGGTTACACCCATTTTCTTTTCCTTACTCTGGACACTGTTGTTTCAACCACACTCAGCGCTTGATACCGATCAATTTATTGGCGCCCACGTGGACATGGTGCTTGGCTCGATCAAGACGGAGACAGCATGAACCGTCTAATCCTCATGGTACTGGTGCTGCTCGCTTCACTTCTGACCGCTTGTGACCGTGCAGATGATACTCAGCGCATTGTTGGGCAACTGGAATCCGATCGCGTTGAGATTACGGCAGAGGTATCTGAGCCGATACTCGAACGCACAGTCATTGAAGGCCAGCAGGTCGAGCGTGGTCAGTTACTTATCCGTCAGGACACGTCTCGTATCGAGACTGCGATTGCTCAAGCTAAGGCGTTTGAATTGCAAACGCGTGCCCGGCTCGATGAATTGATTCGCGGTCCTCGTAAGGAGCAAATTCTGGCCGCCCAGGCCAACGTTCGCGGTGCAGAGCACGAACTGACTTATCGTGAAACAGATCTTGTGCGCGCAGAGAAGCTCCTGGAACGAGAACTGGCCTCACCGGAAATTCGTGATCGCGCACGCGCCGCAAGAGATGCTGCGCAAGCCGGTCTCGAAAGTTTTGCGGCGCGCCTCGAAGAGCTTCTTACGGGAACGACAAAAGAGGAGCTCCGGCAGGCAGAAGAAGGTGTCAGGCAGGCTGAAGCACGGCTGGCATCGTTGCAGATCGATCTCGAACGCCACAGCGCGATTGCGCCTGCGACCGGCGTTGTGGATTCCCTTCTCTTTGAAGTCGGTGAACGACCAGCCCCCGGCCAGCCGATGGCGATTCTGCTTTCCGGCGCACAGGTATACGCACGCGTCTTTATTCCCGAATCCATGCGGGTCAATGTCAGTCCCGGTACAAAAGCACGCGTTTTCGTGGACGGCCTCGCTGAGCCGCTGGATGGCAAGGTGCGCTGGGTAGCATCCGAATCAGCATTTACGCCCTACTTTGCATTGACGGAACACGATCGCGGCAGGCTGAGCTTTGCGGCAAAGGTGGATATCCTGAACATCGATCAACGGCTGCCGGACGGCGTCCCGGTAGAGGTCGAATTACTCCTTGGTCGGGCGGGCACACAAAATGATTGAAAACGCAGACCTCGCCATTCGGGCACGCGGCCTGACGAAGCGCTTCGGATCGCTAACTGCTGTTAACCGTCTCGACCTGGATGTGCCACGCTCAATGATCTACGGCTTCCTTGGACCCAACGGCTCCGGAAAAACGACGGCAATTCGAATGCTGTGCGGACTCCTGACGCCAACTGAAGGCGGTGCGAACGTACTCGGATTCGATGTGCCCGGTGATGCCAATGCGCTGAAACCGAAAATCGGTTACATGACACAAAAGTTCTCCCTGTATGGCGATCTTACAGTGCAGGAAAACCTCGAATTTATTGCTGACATCTATACCTATCCACGCAAAGATCGACGCGCGCGAATCGAGACATTACTCGAAAGATATGACCTGTTGGAACAACGCAAGCAATTTGCAGCCACCATGAGCGGCGGACAAAAACAAAGGCTGGCACTTGCCTGTGCTGTACTGAACAAGCCAGAGTTATTATTGCTCGATGAACCGACCAGTGCGGTAGATCCAAAGAGTCGTCGTGATTTCTGGTCCGAGCTGTTTTCACTGGCTGACTCGGGAACCACAATCCTGGTTTCGACACACTACATGGAAGAGGCTGAGCGCTGCCATCGTCTTGCCATACTCGACCACGGCTTCAAAGTCGCCGATGGCTCGCCCACCGAGCTGCAAAATTCGACCGGCATGTCGATCATCGAGGTGCTGGCTGAGAACCCGTTTGCTGCACAAATCGAGATTGGTAAATTGCCCCAGGTGATGAGTGTTACGCAACTCGGTGTCAGGCTACGGGTCTTGATTCCGGAAACCGTTGCGCAACCATTGCAGCTGGTAGACAACCTGCTCTCCTCGAACGCGATTTCTGCGCAGACGAAGCTCGTTGATGCATCCCTTGAGGACGTTTTCGTCGCGGTGACGCAAGACGGCTATAGCGGGGAGCAGGCTGCGTGAAATCTGCAACCCGGCTGATGGCAGTAATGCGTAAGGAGCTGCGCCAGCTCAAACGCGATCGGGTTACATTTGCCATGATCGTTGGTATTCCGGTCATGCAGATGTTGATGTTCGGCTACGCAATCAATACAGATGTACGCAACCTCACCGCAGCAGTCGCCGACCAGGCAGACAGTCATTTATCGCGACAATTCATCGCCGACCTCGGCCAGACCCAGGTGCTGGATTTCCAGCACGCCGTTGACACCGCCGCTGAATTGGAAGAGCTGCTGCGAACCGGCCAGATTTCGATGGGCGTTCTGATTCCACCAGACTTCGACCGACGCGCGATCGATTCACGACGCTCCGCTGCGCACCTGCTGATTGATGGAGTTGATCCGACGATCGTTGGTGTCGCTAATCAAATCCGAAATATACCGCTACATTTTGATGCGACGGCGCCGCGGCAAACAAAAGCAGCGACCTTCGAGATCAGGCCGTATTTCAATCCGGAAAGACGTTCGGCCGTTTTTGTAATACCTGGGCTGATTGGCATCATTCTCACCCTGACAATGATGATGTTTACCGCAGTCTCGGTGGTGCGGGAACGTGAGCATGGCAATCTTGAATTACTGATCAATACACCCGTCAGCACAACTCAACTGATGGTTGGAAAAGTAGTGCCCTACATCGTTATCGGTCTGATCCAGCTCGCGCTGATTCTTGCCGTCGGCCGGCTACTATTCAACATACCGGTTCATGGCAGTATCTTCGATCTTTATGTTGCCGCATCAGTTTTCATCGCAGCCAACCTCGCACTCGGCTTGTTTATATCGACCCTGGTCAAAACTCAGTTTCAGGCAATTCAGATAACAATATTTATTCTAATGCCCTCAATTCTCCTGACGGGATTTATGTTTCCCTTTGAGGGCATGCCGGAAATCGTTCAATACCTTGGCGAAATTCTGCCAAATACGCATTTCATCCGCCTCACGCGCGGCATCATGTTGCGCGGCGCAGCACTCAGTGACATGTACCAGGAGCTGATCGCACTGGGCGTATTCACCAGCATCGCACTGACTGCGGCGATCATCCGTTTCTCGAAACGCCTTGATTAGACCTTATTCGCGCGCGTCTCGGCGGCCTGGTAATAAGGCCGCCACCAGCGAATTGTCAGTGGTACGGCAACATTCAGGCAGAACGCCGTGATCATCAGCGTAAAAAATGCTTCCCTCGTGAGGATTTCGTTTTGCACATAGGCAATGTCCATGACGACGAACGCGAGCTCCGCCCTGCCGAGCATACCGAAGCCAATCATCAGGCTTTGGTGCCAGGTCATACCGCCTGTATATCTCGCAGCCAGGCCGGCTGAGCCTACCTGCACAATAAAAAGACCAGCAAGCAATGCTGCAGCATACGGCAGCACCTCGATCAACAGATTGGTGTCGAAGATGATTTTCGCACCAAGATCGACGAAAAATACCGGCCCGATCCAGGAAAAAGCCGCTTTATCAACGATCCTTTTGGTTTCCTTATAGACGCTTTTTGTCTGCGGCGTCTTGCTGATAATGCGGCTTTTGTCGCTGAACAGAAAGTATTCTTCTTTGACAATCAAGCCGGCCATATAGGCACCGACAGCCGGATGGAAGCCGAAATAGGCCGCAATCAGCCCAACCACGAGCGCCAGCAACAAGATGGCGAGCGTCGCATGACGACCTTCATCGAAGGTCAGTATGTGCTTGACACCATAATGACCGATGAACGGCACATGCTTCATCCAGCCACGTACTTTGTGCGGGAATATCCAGCCGCCGAGGAACGTGACAATGACGAAAAACAAAGCAGCCTTACCCGCTGCCGCAGCCACACCGCTAAAACTTAGATTTTCTGCGCCGGTTGCCACCGGTACGAGGATAGCGACAGCCACCAGTGCACCGATGTCATCGATAACGGCTGAGGTCATGATCCGTGTGGCGACAACAGATTTTTTCAGACCCTCGCTACGCAGCGAGACCATTGTCAGCGATACGGCGGTCGCAGTCATCGCCAGCGCGCACATCAGTGCGATATGTGGGTCGTTCCAGATACTGTCAGTGATCACATAAGCAATCGAGAACGGGCCGAGAGCGCCAAATAACGCAATTCCCCAGCTTTTTCTCATGCTCGCCATGAAATTTTTTGTCGTTTCTTCAAAGCCGAGCGAGAACATTATGAAAATAATGCCCAGCTCCGAGAATTCACGAATAAACAGGTTGCTTTCGACGGGCAGGACACCCACATTGACCAGCAGGAAGCCCATGAACAGGAAAAAAAGAACCGGGGTCAGGCGGGTTTTCTTTGCCGCAACAACCGCGACAAAAACCGCAGCCCATATGATGGCAAGATGTGCCAGAGGATGCATGCGATGCTACCTGCGCTGAGTGATGAAACTTGAGAAAACAGGTATCCTACTACAGCTTCTCTGCAAGACATGGCAATCATAGCGGCGTCTGAGACCGTAGAATTTCAAAATTGGGTGCGATAAATAAATTATGAGTACATCCTCCAGTCAAAAATCAACCGTATATATCGTCGACGACGATCAGGCTATTCGCCACGCGATGGAGCTCCTGATGCGCTCTGTCGGACTGGCTTACGAGATCTTTCACTCGGCCGACGAATTCCTGGAAACCTATACAAGCGACAGGGCCGGTTGCCTGATCCTTGATATCCGCATGCCTGGCCTGGGGGGGCTTGAGCTGCAGGAAAAGTTAAACGAACTGGGCAGTTCTCTGCCGATCATCTTTATCACCGGTCATGGTGACGTGCCGATGGCGGTTGAGGCCATGCAAAAGGGCGCGATCGATTTCATCCAGAAACCGTTTCGCGACCAGGAACTTCTCGATGGCATTTCCGAGGCGGTCAAGACTGACCAGGAACGTCGCTCGGTACGCGAAGAAAAAGCGGAAATATTGAGCCGAATTGAAAAACTGACCAACCGTGAGCAGGAGGTGCTGGACCTCGTTGTCACCGGCAAGCCGAACAAAGTGATTGCCTATGAACTCGGCGTCAGTCAGCGGACGGTGGAAATCCATCGCGCGCGGGTAATGGAAAAAATGCAGGCCAAATCTCTGGCCGACCTGGTTCGGATGCACCTCGCTACCTGACAGCGATTACAACGGCAAACAGGCAGGAGAATCCGCGAATCGAATTAATTGCGTCGCGCACTTATTTCTTCATCGATCGTTGCACAATCAATACACTCGTTCGCGTATGGATAAGCCCTGATTCGACTCTCGCCAACAGCTTCTCCACATTTGCTGCACAACCCGTATTCTCCGGAATCCATGCGTCGTAACGCCGCAGAAATCTTATCTATTTCCTCGCGTGCTTCATTGCCGAGCGCATCAATTACCTCATTGTCCTCAAGTTGCGTCGCCCGCTCTTCAGAATCCGTTTCGAGCCCACGACGGACATTGCTTGTGATTCGAGTCAGCCTTGAATCCAACTCCTCTTTTTTCTGCACCAAGATAGCGCGCAGGTCGTCCGGCCAGTTTTCCTTCATGATAAAGATGCTCCTATCAGTGTCGGCACCAACTGCGCTGTGCCAGGGTTCAATTACATCCCAGAACGCAGATTGCCGAAATCAGTACAAGCACGTAGATTTTGGCTGCTGGTAGAAAATAGTAGGTAAATGCCGATACAGGCTAAGCAACAGGCCGTATAGGAACAAACCGACCGGACATTTAATCTATTCAATACTATTGGGATATTTGTTTTTGAAATTCATCGTGCGAGTCTAGAAATGCAGAAAATCAGTCAAATAATGTGCGTGGTCGATCCGACCGCTAAAAATCAACCGGCCTTGCAGCGCGCAGCATGGCTTGCGACGAACGCAGGGGCCGAACTCGAACTTCTGGTTTGTTATTACAATGAGTACCTGAGCGGTGACCGGTTGTTTGACTCGCCTTCTCTCGAGAAAGCTCGCGAGGAAATCATTAACGGTCACAAAAAGAACCTGGAAGACCTTGCAGAGCCGCTGCGCAATGCAGGTCTGATCGTAAAAACGACGGCCGTCTGGGATCACCCGCTCTACCAGGGAATTGTCCGCCACGCAGCGGCGACCGGCGCGGACATCGTATTCAAGGACACCCACCATCATTCGGCGGTAGCACGCGCGCTGTTGACCAATACTGACTGGAACCTGATACGCGCCTGTGCTGTTCCGCTGTGGCTGGTCAAGCCACAGGATATTCCGGCAAAGCCGCTCTTCATTGCTGCGATTGATCCACTGAATGAGCACGACAAGCCAGCAGCGCTGGATGATGAGATTCTGGTTCTTAGCAAGGCGCTGGCGGAAGCCTGCGGCGGTGAAGTGCGCGCCTTTCATTCCTTTGACCCGCGTATTGCCGTCGCGACAGCCACCGCAAATGCGTATATACCAGTGTCCTTGCCGTTTGATGAAATCGAGAAACAAATGCGTGAGCAGCACGAGAAGCGCTTTGTGGAGGTCGTTGATTTTCACGGTATCGCAAAAGACATGTCGCACCTGGTAGCGGGTCTGACACACGAGGAGTTGCCGCAACTATCTGCGGATAAGGATGCTGCGGTTGTGGTTATGGGTGCGGTTTCAAGAAACCGCTGGAAAAGATTGTTTATCGGGGCGACCGCTGAGAGAACGCTGGAGCATCTGCCTTGTGATCTCCTGATCGTCAAGCCGGACTGGTTCCAGATACCGGCCGATATCTCTGACGAAAGAGCTGCTTAATTTGGAAGGGTGAACCTGGTTAATGCAAATTAATCTTTGGTGCAGTTAGAGTCAGTTCGCACCCGCTGCTGTCCCATTAACTTAAAATCGGTGCCCGGATGAGGCAACCGGTTGACTTGAGCAGTCCGCAATCGCCCGTGCCGATAGACGGATCGTGGTGACTTTTAATTGATCTTAACTATCGTACGGCGGGCTCCTACAACGCTAATTAGTAATGCAGGAGCCCGCCCAGCGGGCGATGTCCCAAATTCGCAAAAATACCGCATCATCGCGCCAACGCTTCAGAATTGTGTTTTACCTATTCGTCGTCTACGGAATCGCGTCGCGAGCCGCGAGCGATAAAGCGGGTAATAATCAATCCCAGCCCGGCAATGATGCAGAACAGGCCGAGTAACCATATGAAAAGCATGGGCGCATATCGGTACTGACGCAGCACCAGGACAATAAACAAGCTGCCAACGGCAACAAGAAAATACGGCACGATTTCATAGATTGGCTTTGGCAGACGCATGACTTCTTCCAGCAACACACGCAGGATCCTGCAATAAAGCCAGTTTGCGCCAAAAATAGTCCAGGTCCTAAAACCCGTTCACAGAAAGAATGCAACTGAAACTGGTTTGCTGAAAAAATTGTGACTCAGTTCACACAAATTTCGCCTGCGAAATACCATTCGCAAAAACAAAAATGCGCGACCGATTGATGTCGGTCACGCATCAAATTGTTATGCCCCTGTTCGTGTTCGTGGGCTAGTAATTCGCCGTGAGCATAATCCAGAACTTGGTGGTATCCGTTTGGTGTTGGTCAGCGTCATACATGGCGGCTTTGAATAACAGGGCATAGCGATCACCAAGTTTGCGACCCGCTGAGAGATCCAGTTCCGTGCCCCAGTTGGCACTACCTGACTGCGCAGTGAAGTCGTGATACACACCGGTGAAACTCCATTTGCCGGTCTTGTATTTGACCGTGGCAAACAAGTCGTCGATACCCGCGTCAGGTGTCCCCAGGAACTTGTCTGCCCAACCCTGGAAGGCGTGCAAGGTCGCCAACGGCGTTCTAAAGGAGGCACCAGCAACATTCTGATCGCCACCAAGAGACTCCCATGCAAGACCAAGCGACAAACCGTTTTTCATCGCCCAGGTTACGCCAAGATTGAAATACTCAGCGTCGTAACTGACCGGGTTATTTCCGGCATCAGACTGGGTAGCAACTTCGGCCACCAGGTTTAACTTGCCCTCACCCACCGGGATCCCGCCGGTCGCTCGTGCACCGAAAGTTGCCGTGGAAAACGCTGCCACGTCGTTGTTATCGATCAGGTAGTAATATGGCGTCACTGTCCATGCATCACCCAGCTTGATCTTTGCGTTTAGCAAATGGGTGTCATTGTCATGACGACCGCTGGCTACTTCCGGGCCGAAAATCCGCCGCACAGTAGCCACATAGCTGTAGAACAATTGCGTATTCGAAAAACCGTTGAATTTAAGGGTCGCCGAATCGTAAGTCTGCTCATTCTGGCGCCAACCGACACCGCCGACAAAGCGTTGATTATCAAGGTTTATTCGCTGTCGACCGAATCTCAATTTCGTTTCTGCTGTTGGATCGAAATCGAGGTAGAGCTGGTTAAGATCTGTTCCTTTTACGTCGGCAACCACCGGATACTGATTACGCTCCGGACTGCTGCCACTGAGATTGTTAAAGTCGGTCAGCAGCAGTTCACCAATGTAATCAAATTCTGTAAACCCGGACCAGTTGTTCCACTTGCCGGTCTGGTAATTTAACCGCATGCGCAAAGTCGACGCATTGGCATCCTCGGTAAAACCGTCCTGATCAACAAACTCGTAACGATAACGAAAGAGAAGGTGCGCCTTACCCGAAGTTAACGCTTGCGCGATGCTCAGGTTTTCATCCTTCGTACTTTCACTATCCTGTGCCAAAACACTAGTCGCTACCAGACTCAACATGGCCAGCAAAACTGCGACCAGGTAGCTGAATTTAGAAGTCATCGTACTATTTCCTTTTTTATCTCATCCAGTTGCAGACTGTTGAAAAAGCCATCCGTGGCTTTTTCAACACTGCATTTCAAGTTTAGTAAACGTCGTATAACGTGTTGTAGACGTTAAACTTGCCGGTTGGGGTGACGATCTCAGGTCCCTTGATCACATGCTTCAGCTCACGTGTCTTGTCATCGACTACGACGATCGCAGACTCCTGCTCCTTACCACTCCAGACCGAGAACCAGACTTCATCGCCAGCCATGTTGTACTCCGGCTGCACGATGCGTTTCGGTCCCTCACCAAGCTCGGCCCATTCGCCGATCGGCAGGGTGACAAACCCGGCATCGATATTGTCGATGTCGAATACCGCGATGCTCTGGCTGAGACTTTCATCAGGATTCAACGGTGCATCAACCCAAAGGTTCTTGGAGTTGGGGTGTGACTTGACGAACAGTGAACCGCCGCCCATGCCATCGATAACCCGCACAACTTTCCAGGCGTGGTCCGGATTGCCTTCCGGATCCGTGCCGAGAAAAGTGATGTTGGCGTTACCAAGTGCACTCGTTACCCAAACCGGTCCAAACTCCGGATCGATAATGTTGGCACCGCGTCCCGGATGCGGAGTTTTCTCAACATCGACGAGTGCCACGAGTTTGCGGTCTCTTGAGTCGATGACCGCAACCTTGTCAGATTGGTTGGCGGCGGTAAGAAAATAACGCTTGGTGCTGTCCCAGCCACCATCATGCAGAAACTTGGCTGCTGGAATATCGGTAACACTCAGGTTGTCTATATCTTCATAGTTGACCAGGAGAACGTGGCCGGTCTCCTTAACGTTAACGATGAACTCCGGATGCTCGTGCGAGGCAACGATCGCCGCGACCCGCGGTTCCGGATGGTATTCCTGAGTATCAACGGTCATACCCCGGGTTGAGACAATCTTCTTCGGTTCCAGTGTGTCGCCATCCATGATGACGTACTGCGGCGGCCAGTAAGCACCGGCAATCGCGTACGTGTCCTCGTAGCCTTTGTACTTGGAGGTTTCTACAGACCGCGCTTCAAGGCCGATTTTGATTTCGGCGACGATCTTTGGCGTTTCCATCCACAAATCGATCATGTCGACTTTGGCATCACGACCAATTGTGAAAATGTAACGACCTGAAGCTGAAACGCGTGAGATGTGAACCGCATAGCCGGTCGGCAGTATCGCTACGATCTCCTTGGTATCGCCATCGATAATCGCAACCTGACCCGCATCGCGCAGCGTAACCGCGAAGTAATTCTCAATATTGCGGTCATGCTGTGGCTCACTTGGACGATCTTCCGGTGCAACCATCACTTCCCAGGAGTCGAGCATTTCTGCCATACCGAACTCTGGTGGAGCCGGCGGTTCCTGTTGCAGGAAGCGCGCCATAATGTCGATCTCTTCTTCGGACATTTCACCGGAACTGCCCCAGTTCGGCATGCCGGCCGGTGAGCCGTACGTGATCAGCGCTTTCAGGTAATCAGTACCTTTTTCCCGGGTTATATCGGGCGTCAATGGCTTGCCTGTCGCACCTTTACGCAGTACACCATGGCAACCGGCGCAGCGTTGAAAGAATATCTCGGTAGCAGTCGTGTACTCTTCTGCACTCAAAACCGGTCCTTCGGAACCCATCACTTGCCGGGTACTTTCGGCGGTTATTGCCGACGGCGAACCACGGTAGCGCATCTCGCCTTCAGACGTGCCGGTATGGCGCTCACCGGTAGCTCGGTCTGTCTGACCGAGCTCGGCGCGTAATGCTGTCACTTCTTCGACAGAGACTGCCGAGCCGGTGTTGCCCCACGCGGAGAACACGTAGGTCAGGACTGCCGCAAGATCCTCGTCAGGCAGATAGCCCATGCTAGGCATGACGCCATTGTAATCCTGCCCATTGACAGTGATCGGACCAGACAACCCAAACAAGGCCGCCTGCATGACTTCCTGGCGGTTGCCCAAAAGGAAATCAGACTGTGCCAATGGCGGAAATGCGCCCGGCAAACCCTGGCCGGTCGGTTGGTGACAAGCTGCACAATTGGCGAGGAATACTGCCTCACCAGCAGCCGCTACGTCACTTACTGTTGCGGAAGCTACTTCAGCGTCGTGCACGGCGGTGTCGCTGCTGCTCGCAGCTGATTGCGGGTCGGCTTCCTGTGCGCACGCCTGTAAGGACACCGCTGCAATCAGAAACACCAATGTTCTAACGAGGGTTGAAAATTTCATGACTTTTGCTCCTGTCATTTTTCATGTTTTGGGAAAATCATTGCCAGTTAACGTTCAGGCTGAGTGACACACTTGTGCCAGCCTGAGCGAGATAAGGAAGCGCGGGATCAGTCGGGCTGAGTCCGCGCACGTCAGACCAGTTCCAGTAGGTACGGTCGGTTAAGTTGAGCAAGCCCGCACGAACGGTGGTCCGCTCGCCGAGCTTTTGTGAGAAATACAAATCGAACACCACGTGGCCCGGTGGTTTGAAGAGCTCGCCGCGAGATTCGTCGCGATCGTCCCAGGCATCGGTGAAGGTCGTTTGCAGGCGGATTCGCCGTCCCTTGTTCAGTGAGTTCCAGCTGGCGCCGATAACTGCCTGACCCGGGCCAACCGAATTAAGCGGTTGCCCGTTGTCACGGTTTTCACCCTGTGCCAGGTAGAACGATCCATCAAGCTGGAAGCTTTCGAGGACGCCCTGAAAATTGATGTGGCCGCCACCTTCAATGCCTTCGATGACTGTTTCGCTCAGATTTTGTGATTGAAACAATATCCGTCCGCTATCGGGATCTACACCGATGCGTATCTTGGAAGCGATAAAATCAGTGTAGCGCGTGCGAAACACTGCCAGCCGGGTGCCTGAATTCGTGCCCTGCCAGCGAATTCCAAGGTCAAATCCGTCCGAGGTCTCTGATCTCAGGTCGGGGTTCGGGATTGCCCGAAAATTAAAGACCGGTATTTCCAGGCCGATGTTTGCATCTTCATAAGGCGGCGCTCTGAATCCATGCGCGTACTGCAGGTAGATATCGGTTTCCGGTGTGACACGGTAGATCATGCCCAGTTTCGGCGACAAGTCGGACTCGGTAATTGAGACAAGTTCGGCGAATGGAAAATCCTCCACATACATTGGATCGTTCGACGGCGTCAGCTCGTAGCGGTCCGCACGGATTGCTCCGATGAGCGACCAATCACCCAGCGATATGACGTCTTCAACATAGGCGCCCCATTCAGTTGATGTGCTTATCGGAAAATCGCGTAGTGGAAACGCTTCGCCAAGGATGATGTTGGTCGATGTGCCGTCTGTCAGGCTTGTTGACAGGCCGTCGCGATACTCAGTGGTCTCACGCTCACGAAACTCCAGGCCCGCACCGAGTTTGTGTTCGAAGCGTCCGCCATCAAGATGTTTCTGCAGGTTCAGTTCAAATCCATGGATTTCCTGGTCAAAGCTGAAAAACCGCTCAATGGAGACCGGAGACGAAGCCAGGCCTCTTTCATCAAGCGTGCTTTGCCTGATTTCTGCGGTTTCGTAATAGCCGCGCAAAATCCCTGAATCGACCCAGTCACCGGGGCCACCAAACTGGTAGGAGAGATTAAGCAGATCGAGCGTGTACTCGTCTTCGCCCTCCAACGCGGTGGTCGAGCGGAAGCGGCCAGTGCCGAGCATGGAGTTAAGGTCGGAGGTGACCTCTGAATCCTGGTGGATCAGGCCAACACTCCAGGTTTGACCGAATCGGTCATCTGCGACGAATTTGACGATTGCCGAGCGGCGATCGTAATCGCGAAAGTCGACACTTTCATCGATGGCTGCTGAATCACGTTCCTGGCCACTACGCAGGCTGCCACCGAGCAACAAGCCCATTGATGCGTCACCGATCGCAAACATACCCGCAGCATGACTACTCTCATCAGCGCCGCGCCAGGTGGCAGTGACGTCGCCACCCGTGCTATTGCTGCGTAACAAATCTGCAGGATCAGGCGTTCTGACGGCGACAACGCCGCCGATTGCAGAACTGCCATAGAGCGCTGACGCAGGGCCATGCAGTACTTCGACGCGTTGAATCAGCCCGGCATTGACGAAATCACGGGTCGCATTGGAAAAACTGCCAACATCAAACTGATCGCTGAGTGGCACACCGTCGACCAGCAAAGCTACCCGGTTGCCGCCAACCCCGCGAATTGTTATGCCTTCTGTGCCAAATCGTGACCCGGCTGCCTCGTAGTCTATTCCCGGGGAATAGCGAAAAACATCCGCCACCGTCGTCGCGAGATTGTCACTGATTTCGCTGCGTGACATGACCGTGACATTGGCGGCAATTTCCCGGACCGAGCGTGCGCTCTTGTTCGCGACCACGACGATCTCGTCGATCGATGCATCGTCCTGCGATTCCTGACCATCCGCTGCGTGGACAAGTGAAACATGCATGAACATCGCTGCAGCGGCCGCAAACGTCACGCTCAATTTCACATTTTCAGGGGCTAAATTCATGGGTTGGAATTGCTTTTGGGGATGTCAGTTTCCTATGCGCACATTGCCATCAACGCCGCGCTAAACCATACGTAGGTACCCTTACTGGATGCCGGGTTGCGCGTATTGGCGCAGAGGCCGAAAATACTGACTTTCCGCCCGATTCCGGAGCAGGCTGAAACACCTATGTATACGACCCTGAAACTGATTCACATGACCGCTGCGGCCCTGACTATTTCGGGATTTATCCTGCGGGGATTCTGGATGCTTTCTGACTCGGCAAAGTTGCAACATCCGCTGGTGCGTGTTCTGCCACACACGGTATTTTTGCTGGCCGGCATCGGCTTGATTATGACGCTGCACTTGCCAGTGCTGCTGCCGGCGTGGCTGCAGATCAAAATTGCAGCGCTGTTGGTGTATATCGTCCTGGGCACGATCGCGCTCAAGCGCGGCAAAACGAAGCGCGTTCGCGCTAGCGCCTTTATCCTGGCGCTTTTGACATTCGCCTACGTCGTCGGGGTGGCACTTAACAAATCAGGTGCCAGCTGGCTCGCATAACGTGCTATTCCGGCGGCACCTCTCCGGTCATGATCGCCACCCGCGCAACCTCGAGCAAATGATCGGTGTTGATCGGTTTATTCATGATTGCGCTGTTTTCGATCAGGCGTGCCTCCTGCACGACTTTCGACGTATCTCCGCTAACGATAAACGCCGGAATATTGCTGTCAAACTCCTTGCGGATCGCTGCAACAGCTTCAACGCCGGTCGAACCGTCAAGCAGGTGAAAGTCGGAAATGATGAGTTCCGGCGCCCGCTCCAGGTGTTTTGCGACAGCACGCGCTTCCAGAGCTGACGCCGCCATCGCAACGCGAAAGCCTTCAGCTTCCAGTAGCAAACCCCAGGCATTGGCCACCTTTACGTCATCTTCTATGAGGATTATCAGGCCAGTGATCCGCGGCTGTGATTCGTCACCGGTGACACTCTCTTCATTCGAGAGCGTCGTCGACGTCCGCTCAACGATCGGCAAGCAGATGGAAAAAGTGGAGCCGCTGCCGGGATCCGACACGACGTCGATTTCGTGCCGCAGCAAGTCCGCGAGGCGTTTGACGATCGCCAGGCCAAGGCCGAATCCTTCCTTATCAGTACCGGGAGTCTTGATCTGATTAAACTCCAGAAAAACCGCTTCGATCTGATCTGCTGCGATACCAATGCCGCTGTCGGCTACATCGACCCAGAGATTGCCAGCCTGCTCACGGCAGCTAAGTTTGACATCTCCTTTGTCCGTGTATCGAATCGCGTTTGAAACGAAATTCTGGATTATTTCTGCCAAAAGATTGGGATCACTACGAACCTGCCTGTTGCAGTTGTCCGCGGTAAAACTGAGTCCTTTCTGCTTTGCCTGGCGGGAAAACTCAGCTGACAACCTGTCGACCAGCCGTTGAATCGGGAATTCCTCGAATTCCGGTTCGACCGCGCCTGCGTCCAGCCTGCTGATATCCAGCAGTGAATTCAGGAGATTGGTCATGGCGTCTAAAGAATGTTGCTGGCCTTCCACCATTTCCAGTGCCAGCGGTCCCTCTACTGTTCTTCTTAGCGCACCGTTGAGCAGGCTCAACGCCTGGACAGGCTGACGCAAGTCATGGCTTGCGGCAGCCAGAAACGCCGAGTTCGCTTTGTTAGCTCTTTCAGCCTGTTGCCGCGCATCAATGAGTTCCTGCTCCATTTCTTTTCTGCTGGTGACATCGCGGATGACGCTGGAAACGAAAGCACCCGATGCAGACGTCACGGGGCTAAGGCTGATTTCAACCGGAAATTGAGAACCATCCTTGCGACGGCCATTGAGCTCCATGTCAAGCCCCATCGGTCGCAGATGCGGATCGCCAGAATACGCAGCCCTGTGGCTGATGTGTTGGTGCCGCACGGGCTCCGGGAGCAGCATCTCGACTTCTTGTCCGAGCATATCCTGCCGAGAGTATCCAAACATGCGCTCCGCCTGACCGTTAACCACGGCAATTTTGCCGTGATGGTCAATAATCACCATTGCATCCGGCGCGGATTCCAGGATGTTCTTGAAATAGGCCTCTGATGTGTCGTCCACCGATATGTCGCGAATCGTGCTGGAGATCAGCATGCCCTCCGCAGTTTCAACTGGTGTAAGCGCTATCTCGGCGTCGAATACGCGTCCATCCTTACGTTGGCCCTGCAGGCTTAGCCCTGAAACCAGTGGCCGCGATCGCGGCGAACTGGAAAAGTTCTTGCGATGCATCTCGTGCTTGTCGCGGAATACGTCGGGCATTAATGCCTCGACCTTTTTGCCGGCCATCTCGCCTTTCTCATACGCAAAAAGTTGCTCCGCCTGTTTGTTGGCGTAAACAATGCTGCCATTGTCGTCAACGACAACGATCGCTTCGCGGGACGATGCAAGAATTTCCTGAGCAGTGTCGGATTTGAGAATCATATTGTGACGTTAATTTTTTCGGCAAATTTTTCGGCTATTGCGGGAATGGAAGTTTCGCGCGCGGCCCAGACCAAAAGTATACATCGGCCTGCTTTCGCCCGGCCTATGAGACCTGTAAGCGTCGATTTCAGAAATCCGTGTTTGTACTTAGCTGGCTGTTATCGCTGAAGAACACTGGCGTGGTGGCGCAAATGGTCTTCCATAAATGTCGAAATAAAGAAATATCCATGATCGTATCCGGCATGCCTGCGCAACTCGAGGGCCACTCCTTTTTCAGCGCAGGCTGCCTCGAACAAATGCGGATGCAATTCCTGCTCCAGGAACTGGTCTGCCAGCCCCTGGTCGACCAGGATTTTATGCTCGGGAACCGACTGCAATCCCCTGACCAGTTCTGTCGCATCGTATTCAGCCCAAAGCGATCGATCGCTACCCAGATAGTTGCCGAGCGCTTTTTCTCCCCACGGGCAATTGAGCGGATTACAGATCGGCGCAAATGCTGAAATTGATCGGTAAATCTGCGGGTTCTTCAGACCAACGGTCAAAGCACCGTGCCCGCCCATAGAGTGGCCGGTGATGCCTTGTCGGCTATTGTCCGCCGGGAACGATGCCGCCAAAGTCTCCTGCAACTCCTGCGTCAGGTAGTCATACATGTTGAAGTGCTTGTTCCACGGTTCCTCGGTAGCGTTCAGGTAGAACCCCGCACCAAGCCCAAAGTCATAGGCGCCATCCGGATCGTCGGGCACATCCTCTCCACGTGGACTTGTGTCCGGTGCGACCAGCATCAGGCCGAGATCGGCAGCAACCCTTTGAGCACCGCTCTTGATCATGAAGGTTTCTTCCGTGCACGTCAGGCCGGCGAGATACGTGACAACGGGTACGGGTTCGATTTTTGCCTGGGGGGGTTGATAGACCGAAAACTGCATTGAGCAGTTGTTGACGGCTGAATCGTGCCGGTAGAAGCCGAGCGTGCCGTTGAAGCATGCGTGTTCGGAAATGGTTTCAATGGTCATGTGAGGTTCCTGCAGATGTTGTAGGAGCCCGCCCAGCGGGCGAGTTCGCTGTAGCCAATCAACCGCTCGACGGGTGACTTCGTTTGAGCGGGTGTGGTTGGTTGAGTTTTGCAAACAATTTGGAACATGTTCCAAATTGTTTGTCGCCCGCTAGGCGGGCTCCTACGGGTCCGTTCTACGATTTTTGTTTGACGAATAAACAAAATTTAGCGCAAAAATCGGGCGGTCGCAGATCCGATCAGACGATCAGATTTTTTGCATCACCAGCGTTGCATTCGTGCCGCCGAAACCGAAGCTGTTGCTCATTGCTGTGGTCAATCCTGCATTGTCGATTCTCTCAGTGACCAGTGGCATACCCTCGGCGGCAGGATCAAGATCAACGACATTGATTGATGGCGCAATAAAATCGTGTTTCAGCATTAGCAGGCAATGAATTGCCTCATGAGCGCCGGTTGCCCCAAGCGAGTGTCCGCATAGCGACTTCGTCGACGCAAATCGCGGAATCTTGTCACCGAATACTTCCTGGATCGCAGCAAGTTCCCTGCTGTCACCAACGGGGGTGCTGGTTCCGTGCGTGTTGATATAGTCGACCGGGGCATCCACTGTCGAGCATGCAAGCTGCATACAACGGACTGCGCCCTCGCCTGATGGCGCAACCATGTCAAAGCCATCCGAAGTCGCACCGTAGCCGGTTAGCTCGGCGTAGATTTTCGCGCCGCGCGCCATCGCATGCTCATACTCTTCGACCACAACCATGCCAGCGCCCGCTGCAATTACAAACCCGTCGCGACTCTGATCGTAAGTTCTCGATGCTGTTGTCGGTGCATCGTTATATTTTGATGACAATGCGCCCATGGCATCGAACAGGCTGGCCAGCGTCCAGTGCTCTTCTTCGCCACCACCGGCAAAGACAATATCTTGTTTACCCAGCTGAATCTGTTCCGCCGCAGCACCAATGCAGTGCGCACTGGTCGCGCAGGCAGATGTAATAGAGTAGTTAACGCCTTTGATTTTGAATGGCGTTGCGAGGCAGGCGGAAACGGTACTGCCCATTGTTCGCGGGACCAGGTATGGACCCATTTTCCGTACGCCTTTTTCGCGCAACTTGTCTGCGCCCTCAACAATATTTGAACTCGACGCACCACCGGAGGATGCGATGAGCCCTGTACGCGGATTGGAAATGTCACTCTCTTCCAGGCCGGAATCGTCAATGGACTGTTGCATCGCGATATACGCGTATGCCGCAGCATCGCCCATGAAGCGGCGTACTTTGCGATCAATGTGTTCGGTTAAATCGATATCAATGCTGCCGCTGACCTGGCTACGCAGACCCATTTCGGCATAACTTTCATTGAAGCTGATGCCGGAACGGCCCGCACGCAACGATTCAACAACTTCGTCCTGGGAATTACCCAGGCACGAAACAACTCCAATACCGGATATGACTACGCGGCGCACGTTTACTCCTTAGAAATTTTCAGTGGAAGTGAACAGGCCAACGCGAAGATCCTCGGCCTTGTAAATCTCGCGACCATCAACGGATACGGTCCCATCGGCAATGGCCAGCATCAGTTTGCGCGTAATCATGCGCTTTATTTGCAGATTGAACGTTACCAGTTTTGAGGTAGGTAGTATTTGCCCGCTAAATTTCACCTTACCAGCGCCAAGCGCTCGGCCACGGCCTTTTAGTCCTGACCAGACCAGGTAAAACCCGACCAGTTGCCACAAAGCGTCCAGACCCAGACACCCCGGCATAACCGGATCTCCCTGAAAGTGACACTTGAAGAACCAGAGGTCCGGATTGATATCCAGCTCTGCTATGAGCTCGCCCTTGCCATATTGGCCGCCGGTATTGGTGATCAGGGTGACCCGATCAGTCATCAGCATGTTGGGTAGCGGTAGCTTGGCGCTTTCCGGATCGAACAATTCCCCGCGCGCGCACTGCAACAACTCCTCATAACTATAGGCGGTTTTGCGGTCAGGCGGGCAACCGTCCGGACTACTGGTTTTATCAATAATGGTCATACGCTCTCCGGCGCATAATTCGAAAAGATGTGACTTCGCCAGCAGCCTTTAAAGGGCCAGCTCATCAATGGACGCGTATATTACCGAACAACTGCAATCGCTGCTGGAAAAATGCCGCAGTGCGGCATTTTTATCGGCAATGTCGGGCAGGGAATAGCCAGATTTCTGCGATGAGTCAAAGGCCCTCCCAGTCAGGTGTAGCAGCCGTTCTTACGTTTTATCGTAGTCCAGCGTCAGCTTGTCGCTCACCGGGTGAGACTGGCACGCGAGCACATAACCCTGCTCCACCTCCCAGGGTTCTAGTCCGTAATTCGTATCCATTCTAACTTCCCCGTCACGCACGTGGGTCCTGCAGGTCGCGCAGACGCCGCCTTTGCAGGAGAAAGGCAGCTCGATGCCCTGAGCCGCCGCAGCATCGACAATATTGTCACTCTCTGACATAGCGAAGGCCTTTTTGTGACCATCCATGATTACTGTTACTGCGCAATCATGTTCGCTGGTGGCCGCGGGCGTGGCCTTTTTGTTGCCATTTTTCTTCGCTGCGCCAAAACGTTCCGCATGCAACCTGTCGTTCGCCATGCCGAGATCAGACAGCGCGACGCGCACCGCTTCTATCATCGTGTCAGGTCCACATATGAATGCCTCGTCCGGCTCGAGTCCGGCGCAAAATGCCTTGTACAACTGCGCCACTTTGTCCTGATCTATCCGGCCACTGAAAATCGGAAATTCCTGCTCCTCCTGGCTAAACAGGAAATAAAGTTGCAGTCGCTCTGCAAATCGATTCTTGAGCGCGTACAAATCGTCAATAAACATTGTGGTACGTTGGCTGCGATTGCCGTAGAAAAGCAGGAAACGACTGTCAGATTCATTTTCCAGCGTTGATCTCACGATGGACAAAATTGGCGTAATACCGCTGCCGGCAGCAAACGCCAGGTAGGTCTTTTGATTGCCAGCGTCGACTGACGCATGAAACTGCCCGAATGGCGGCATGACCTCGAGGGCATCGCCAACTTTTAGCTCGTTTGCGACGAAGCCGGAAAACTTTCCACCCGGTTGAACCCGCACCCCTATCTCGAGTGGCATTTGGCCAGGCACGGATGAAATGCTGTAGGTACGACGTACTAGTTTGCCATCCAGTGTGGTTTGTACCGGCAAGTGCTGCCCTGGCAAAAAGCGGAATTCTTCGACAATATCATCGGGCACCTGCAATGCAACTCGCATTGAGTCTGCTGTTTCGTTTTCCAGCCGGGCTACGTTCAGGGAGTGAAATTTACGCATAAAACGTACCTTGTCGGATTACTAAATACACTTAAAATATTCGAAGGGTTCCAGACATTCATCGCACTTGTAGGATGCTTTACAAGCGGTCGAGCCGAACTCACTGACCAGCGACGTTTTGCTGGTGCCGCAACGGGGACAGCCGATTGATTTCGTGTCACCGAGGAGCGCCATTTTACTGGCACTGCCAGCGGGCGGAGCAATGCCATAGGCGCGCAGTTTTTCGCGGCCGTCAGCTGTAATCCAGTCTGTAGTCCAGGGTGGGGACAGAACCCTGCTCACGGAGACGTTCTGCAGTCCGTGACCCTCAAGGCTCGCGATGATACTGCTTTCTATAAATTCAGTGGCCGGGCAACCCGAATAGGTCGGCGCTACCTCTATTTCAACGCTGTCGGCACGCAGGTTTACGCCACGAACAATACCAAGGTCGATCACACTCAGAGCCGGGATTTCCGGATCAGGAACGTCGGCGAGCCAGTCCCAGACGCGTTGTTCCATGTCCTTGTCAGCTGTGATTTCCTCGTGTCCCGTCATCGTGCCTACCAGTTCAATCCCGGCATGGCGCGCTGCATGGATTGCATTTCAGCGATCAGGTAGCCGAAATGTTCCGAGTGCCGCCCCTCGCGACCGGATATTTCCATCCACTGGTCTTCCGGCAGCAGCAAGGTGGCCTCTGTTGCGATGGCGGCGATGTTCTTGCGCCAGATCCGCTGCAATTCTTCAAGGTCCGGACCCTGAAATTTTTCATGCACGATTGTATCCACGTCATCGGCAGCAAAAAATTCACCGCTGAATTTCCATAGCTCGTTGAGTGAATTCTGCACGCGAAGATGGCTTTCTTCTGTGCCGTCACCGAGCCTGATCAGCCATTGCGAACTGAAGCGCAGGTGGTAGCGGATTTCCTTGATCGCCCTGGCGGCTATCTCGGCCAGGCCGGAATCGCCACAACGGGTCAGTACTTCGAGCTGTAGCAGGTAGAACGACTCGAAAAGAACTGAACGTACAACCGTGTCACCGAAATGACCGTTCGGCTGCTCAACCAGTAACAGGTTTTCGTATTCTTGCTCTGACCGAAGCAGCGCAAAATCGTCCTCAGTGCGTCCCGCCCCTTCGAGTTCGCCCGCGTAGGTATAGAACATGCGCGCCTGGCCCAGAAAATCCAGGGAAAAATTCGCGTTCGCGAGTTCTTCCTCCAGCTCCGGCCCGTGTGCAACCAGCTCGATAAGCCGTTGCCCATGGACAAGCGCATTGTCGCCGAGCCGCAATACATATTTCAGCAGTGCCTGATCTTTATCCATGCTCACATATTCCCGACGTCTTCTGGAATTTTATAAAAAGTCGGGTGGCGATAGATTTTGTCTTTTGCCGGCTCGAACAACGCCGCTGAATCCTGCGGGTCCGAGGCGACAATCTCGCTCGACCTGACAACCCATATGCTGACGCCTTCATTGCGGCGTGTGTAAACATCACGCGCATGGTTAAGCGCCATTTCATCATCGGACGCATGCACGCTACCGGCATGCCGATGGCTTAGACCCGATTTTGCGCGGATGAATACTTCGTATAGTGGCCAGTCTTTTGTCATTTGGTGTTTCCTTTTCGTTCTTTGGTTGTTTCTTTTGTGCTTTGGCGGTTTCTTTCGTTCTTTGGCCTGGCTTATTTTTTATCAGAGCTATCGCGGCTGAAGCCGCTCCTACGATGCCTTTGCGCCATTCTTGACCGCTCGCCGTTCTTTTTCTGTGTGTGTGTGTGTGTGTGTGTGTGGGTTTGAATTCTGCATGGTGTCTATTGGTTCAGGCGGCCTCGCGGGATGCTTGTTTTTGCGCGTATGCTGCTGCCGCTTCGCGTACCCATGCTCCGTTATCCTCCGCTGCACGCCTGACGCGCATGCGTTGCTGATTACAGGGTCCATTACCCGCCAGCACGTTGAAGAATTCCTGCCAGTTTATCTCGCCGAATTTGTAGTGCCCGGAGTCTTCATCGAATTCGAGGTCGTCGTCGGGCATCCTCAGACCAAGAAACTCGGCCTGTGGAACTGTTGCATCAACAAATTTCTGCCGCAGCTCATCGTTGGAAAATCGTTTTATTTTCCAGGCCATCGACTGCGCCGAATGCGTGGAATCGGCATCTCCCGGACCGAACATCATGAGAGAAGGCCACCACCAGCGATTCAGTGCATCCTGGGCCATTTCCTTTTGTGCGTCGCTGCCACGACAGAGGTCGAGCATGATTTCGTAACCCTGGCGTTGATGAAAACTCTCTTCTTTGCAGACGCGGACCATCGCCCGCGCATAAGGGCCGTAAGAACATCGACACAGTGGTATCTGATTCATGATGGCTGCACCATCCACCAGCCAACCGATGGCACCCATGTCAGCCCAGCTAATCGTCGGATAATTAAAAATGCTCGAATACTTCGCTTTGCCGCTCAGTAAATCCGCGACCATTTGCTGACGTGAAACACCAAGCGTCTCAGCGGCGCTGTAAAGGTATAGCCCGTGGCCGGCTTCATCCTGAACTTTGGCCAGCAGAATAGACTTGCGACGCAATGTCGGTGCCCGGGTAAGCCAGTTGCCTTCCGGCTGCATGCCAATAATTTCCGAGTGAGCATGCTGGGCAATTTGGCGGACGAGGGTGCGTCTGTAAGCCGCCGGCATCCAGTCCTTGGGTTCGATTTTATCTTCGGCATCGATGCGTTTCTGGAACGCGGCCAGCTGCTCCGGGCTTTCCGCGTCATCGCTGCGCTCGGTCTTATTGCCCTGCTGATCCAGACTCTGTGTATACATGGCGCACCTGCAGAAACGTCAACAAGCAATCAATGTGTCACGCTTTTTTGTGACTTTCAAGTAATTATGTGTCATTTAATGACAGTAGCGGTTTGCTGGTCATGTGTGACCGACCACGAAATATGGCGACTTCCACGGCATCCTGATTGGTGACCACGACATCGTAGATTCCTGAGCGTCCGCCACGATGCCGTTCAGTCGCGGTCGCCAAAAGTTGATCGCCACGTTTCGCCGGTCGCAGAAACTCTATCGATGCACCTGCCGCCAGCGTCACCTTGTTATACGAATTGCAGGCGAACGCAAACGCCGTATCCGCGAGCGTGAAAATTAGGCCACCGTGGCAAACATCGTGGCCGTTGAGCATATCCGGTCGAACCGCCAAACGAGCTTCCGCACAGCCTGGCGCTGTGACTTCGATCTGAATTCCAAGCGCCTGCGACGCCTCGTCGTCGGCATACATTTTTGCCGCGCAAAGTTGTGCGAGAGCGGAGTCATCCATGCGATTTTCCCGGGCTAGTTTTCGAGACCGCCGAAGCGGTCGAAGAATTCAGCAGCCGGCGGTGGTAGCGGGCCATTGGCTGTTTCAAGTTCGCCGGTCATATACTCATCGGCTGGCTTGCGAACAAGCTGATAAAGGTCGCGACACAGCTGATACGCTGCCGTGCCATGCCAGCCCGCGGGAAGCATTTCGGTCGGCAGTAACGGATCACGCAGCAAAATCCTGCGATATTCCTGAATCAACAAAGTGCGTATCTGGAAAGCCACGCGACCATCACACGTACGACTCTTTTTCAGCGCCTTGAAAACCGGCGTGTATTGGCGCATGAATTCCTGGTAACGATTATCGATTTCGTCCAGGTTCCAGGTTTTGTGCACCAAAGTACGCATCGCCTCATCCTGTTTCCTGCCCAACGTTCTGCCTTGCATCACTACCAACTGATCCTGCATGCCGAGTTGTTGCAGTGCTAGCTCGAGTCCCGTTATATCGGGTGCCGGATGCGCCAGCACACTGCTCGATATCGGTGCGAAACCAAGCCAGCCGAACTCTTTTCGAACAATTTCCTTTTGCTCACCATCGAGGCCGGCGAGCAACACCAGGCACCAGTCACCCGACCATGATTGCCTTGGCTCGCCATAAATCCGCACGGTTGCCTGTTCGAATTTACGCTCCCCTGCAGATGACAAGTTGTAGTAACTGCGGCGGCCAAGCTGATCGACGTTGAGCCAGTCATCGCGTATCAACCTGTAGACAGAGGTTCTAACCAGTCGTTCGCTGACGCCGAAATCGGCGAGGACCTTAATAAGGCTGCCAATCCAGACAGACCCTCCACGCGGCTGAACGGCGTCACCAAAAACGGTAATGATCAGTGAGCCGGCACGTAGCGTCGGGCGTGAGCGAAACTCTTCAAGCAGATCAAAAGATGCGGTTTTGGCAGACATAGATGTTTCGGCACGTGTTTCGAATGAGCACTTATGCCAGACCGTACATCGCGACACGAAATATTACAATTTCCTCAGTTTTGTGTATCTTGCTTCGCTGAGCCCGTTAACCAGGTTTACGTGTTGAGAATGGGGAAAGTTGCATGAAACTTCAGAATTTCGCCGGCAATAACTGGATCGATGGCAGTGATGCAGGCAAGGAACTGATCAGTGCCGTTGACAGCAGCCCGATAGCGACTATCACGAGTCATGGCGTGGATTTTGCGGCGATGCTCGCCTACGCCCGCGGGACTGGCGGCGCAAATCTCCGCCAATATACGTTTCACGAGCGGGCCAATATGCTCAAGGCACTGGCCAAATATCTGACCGGGCACAAAAAAGAATTTTACGAACTGTCCACTGCAACCGGTGCCACACGCGCTGACAGCTTGATCGACATCGATGGCGGCATCTCCACTTTATTCGTTTTCTCCAGCAAGGGCCGCCGGGAAATGCCTAATTCCATGGTCTACCTGGACGGTGCGTACGAACCATTATCGAAGACCGGCACTTTTGTCGGGCAGCATATTTTTACGCCGCGACTCGGCGCTGCTGTACACATCAACGCGTTCAATTTTCCCTGTTGGGGCATGCTGGAAAAACTGGCACCGGCTATCCTTGCCGGGGTCCCCTGTATCGTAAAACCGGCATCAAGCACGGCATACCTGACGGAACTTGTGGCTAGACGCATGGTTGAATCCGGCATTCTGCCGGAAGGATCAATTCAGCTTATCTGTGGCGGTGTCGGCGACCTGTTCGAACACCTGAATTGTCAGGATACCGTCGCATTCACCGGATCAAAAAATACCGCGGAAATGTTGCAGCAGCATCCGCGGGTCATTTCTGAATCGGTGCGCTTTACTGCTGAAACCGACTCGCTGAACGCATCTATTCTCGGTCCTGATGCCGTACCTGGAACAGCGGAATTTGACCTGTTCATAAAAGAAGTTACCCGGGAGATGACCAGCAAGGCAGGTCAGAAATGCACTGCAATTCGCCGCATCATCGCGCCAGCAAACGTTTCCGCAGACCTCGTCAAAGCACTCTCGAGTGCACTGGGTGAAATTCGTATCGGTCATCCGGGTAACAAGGACGTGGATATGGGTGCGCTTGCCAGTCAGGGCCAGCGAGATGAGGTGCGCGCGCGCGTCGCTGAACTATCGGCAGAAGCTGAAGTTGTCTTCGGCAACGAGGACGAATTCGCGGTGGCAGGTGCAGATGCTGTAAAGGGCGCTTTTTTCATGCCAACGTTGCTGCATTGTGAGCGACCATTGCAGGCTACTTCGGTGCACGCTGTCGAGGCGTTCGGACCGGTCAGCACGGTTCTTCCGTATGACAACCTTGGCGAGGCGATAGAACTCGCACGGCTCGGTGAAGGTAGCCTGGTCGGCTCGATATTCACCAACGATGAAAATGTTGCCCGTGAGCTGGTACTGGGTACTGCTGCGTGGCACGGCCGCATGCTGATTAACAACCGCCATTGCGCGGCGGAATCAACCGGGCACGGTTCACCGTTGCCACACCTTGTTCATGGCGGCCCGGGTCGTGCCGGTGGCGGCGAGGAGCTTGGTGGCGTTCGCGCCGTGTTGCACTACATGCAGCGTACTGCGTTGCAGGGATCTCCCCAAATGCTGGCCGCGATCAGTGATCGCTGGATTCGTGGTGGGGCCGAAAATGATCCGGGTGTTCATCCGTTTCGGAAAACATTCGAACAACTTGAACTCGGCGATACGTTACATACTGACAGCCGCAAGGTAACGCTCGATGACATCGATCACTTTGCGGAATTTACCGGCGACAACTTTTATGCACACACTGATGAGGACGCGGCGAAGAAAAACCCGTTTTTCGACGGCCGTGTAGCACACGGCTACCTGATCGTGTCATTCGCGGCAGGCCTGTTTGTTGATCCTGATTTCGGACCCGTGCTCGCGAACTACGGACTGGACGATTTGCGCTTCGCGCAACCGGTCAACTTTGGCGACACGCTGAAAGTTAGGCTTACCTGCAAGCAAAAAACACTACGGGAAGATTCGGGTTATGGCGAGGTACGCTGGGATACTGAAGTTACCAATCAAAATGAGGAAATTGTTGCGTCTTATGATGTGCTGACGATGGTGGCTACGGATGAGGAATGGGCGAAGGTTAGCGCGTAGCGGAGGCATTCGCGGCTAAAGCCGCTCCCACGAGATTGTGCCAATGCCAAGAATGTTTGCCATTCCGAAAAGAACTTGTGGGAGCGGCTGCCTAAACTATTGTGGTTAGTTGCAGTGTACAGACAAGAACAAAAACAAAGAGGCCGCGAATGCCTCAACTGGCAACAACCATCGGCACATCGAATCAGATCTTAAACGGCAACGCCGTATCCATCTTGATTTCTTTCAGCACGATATTTGACCGAACCTGCGACACGCCCGGCAAACGAAAAATAAAATCATCAAGAAACTTATTGTAGGCGTCCATATCTTCAACGACGACACGCAAGTGAAAATCCGCTTCACCACTTGTTGCAAAACACTCCAGGACTTCCGGGTGGTGCATAACTTCCCTGACGAAATTTTCTACATTGTTTTCTTCGTGCCGCGCCAACGACACTAAAGTCATTGAGGACAGCGCAAATCCGGCTTTGCGCGGATTGACTGTGACGGCATAGCGGTCGATGACCCCTGATTCTTCCAGGCTCCTGATGCGCCGCCAGCACGCTGAGCTCGACATGCCTGTTTTGACCGCCAATTGTTGCATTGTCTGCCGGCTATCAAGCTGCAGTTCCTTGAGAATCGCACGATCATTTCTGTCCAGCATCACTTATTTCACTTTTGTCTGGAATTCGGTCAATTCTACCAAATTTTTCCCTATTTTCGAAAATTTTCCCGATCCCGGCACAATATCGGGATAAATTGGCATCCACTCACGGCGCATATCTGCCAGTATAGGCGGCTATCAGCAAACTATGGCCCGGACAGAATGCAGCAGTCTCATTATCCGCTCGATAACTACGAACTTGAAGATCGTTACCGGCGTGAGTCCGGACGCGTTTTCCTGACAGGCACACAGGCGCTGGTCCGCATCCCGTTAATGCAACGCACGCTTGACCGGGCCGCCGGAATCAATACGGCGGGTTTCATTAGTGGCTACCGCGGGTCCCCCCTGGCATCGTATGACACGGAGCTCTGGCGAGCGGCCAGGTTTCTCGAAGAAAGTAACGTTCGTTTCCTGCCGGCGGTCAATGAGGAACTCGCCGCAACCGCAATACTTGGCTCGCAGCAAGTTGAAGCCGATCCCGAAAAACAAGTCGATGGTGTTTTCGGCATCTGGTATGGCAAAGGTCCCGGCGTAGACCGGGCCGGGGACGGCCTCAAGCACGGCAACGCATACGGTAGCTCGCCGCACGGTGGCGTACTCGTTGTCGCCGGTGACGATCACGGCTGTGTCTCATCATCAATGTCACACCAATCCGATGTCGCGTTCCTGTCCTGGCTAATGCCCAACCTCAACCCGGCAAGCGTTGCGGAATACCTGCAGTTTGGGCTGTATGGAATTGCGCTGTCCCGATTCTCCGGCATGTGGGTTGGTTTCAAAGCGATTTCGGAGACCGTCGAATCCGCGATGACGATCGAACTGCCGCCCTACCCCAACTTCGTAATACCGCCGAATTTCGAGTCGCCGCCCGATGGGCTGCACATACGCTGGCCGGATTTCCCTGGACCACAGATCGAGGAACGGATGGAGTACAAGAAAGCTGCAACGCTCGCTTTTGCAGCTGCCAATCCGATCGATCGCAAGATATTTGATACGCCCGATGCGCGTTACGGAATCGTCACGACCGGTAAGGGCCACCTGGACCTGATGGAAGCACTGCGTCTTCTCGGCATCGACAAAAAAGAAGCACGAAAAATTGGCCTTGATGTATACAAGGTTGGCATGGTCTGGCCACTGGCTCATGACGCGGCACTCGATTTTGTTCGGCACAAACATGAAGTGCTTGTCGTGGAAGAAAAACGCGGTCTCATTGAAAGCCAGTTCAAGGAATACTTTTACGACTATCCCGGCCGCAAACCAAAACGCATGGTCGGCAAGGAAGACGAGCACGGTGACACGCTGGTGCCATGGACCGGCGAGCTGTCACCCATTCAGCTCGCGGGTATCGTTGCGCGCCGCCTCGATGCCACTGTCATGGGGCTGAACCTGACCAGCCGGGCAGACAGCCTGCGAAACAGCGATGCAAAGGTTATCGAAATCGGCGGCGCGTCACGCACGCCCTATTTCTGCTCCGGCTGCCCGCACAACACATCAACCCGTCTGCCGGAAGGGTCAAAAGCACTTGCCGGAATAGGCTGCCATTTCATGGCCAACTGGATGAACCGAGATACAGACGGTCTTATCCAGATGGGCGGCGAAGGCATCAACTGGGTAACGCGCTCGCTGTTCAACGGCGGCAAACATATATTTCAAAACCTGGGTGACGGTACGTACTATCATTCCGGCTCGCTGGCTATCCGCCAGGCATACGCCGCCGGGACCAATATCACCTACAAGATTCTCTTCAATGATGCCGTTGCCATGACCGGTGGCCAGCCCGTTGACGGACCAATTACTGTTGAGAAAATTGCACACTCTGTTCGCGCGGAAGGAATCGAACGTATTGCAGTCGTTTCTGACGAACCAGAGACATTCAGACTTGGCGACTTCCCGCACGGAACGACACTTTCACACCGGCGTGACCTCGATACTGTGCAGCGCGAATTACGGGAAATTCCCGGTGTTACGATTTTGATCTATGCGCAGACTTGCGCAACTGAAAAACGCCGGCGCAGGAAGCGCGGCCTGCTTAGCGATCCGGACAAAATTGTAGTGATAAACGATCTTGTCTGCGAAGGTTGTGGCGATTGCTCGGTGGAATCTAATTGTTTGTCAGTAATTCCCAAAGAAACGCCGTTTGGCAGAAAACGTCAGATTGATCAGAACAGTTGCAATAAGGATTTCTCCTGCGTTAATGGGTTCTGCCCGAGTTTCGTCACGGTAAAAGGTGGCAAAAGATTGCGTAACGCGGACCTCGCATCAAAAGCATTTCCGCAGCAAAAGCTTGCCGGCCTGACTGCGCCGCAATTGCCATCACTTGAGCAAAGCTACGACCTGTTGGTAACCGGCGTCGGTGGTACCGGTGTGGTCACGGTTGGCGCGCTCATCACGAT
>RCNB010000080.1_pt1 | contig 69788 bp, 51 predicted proteins | sample 2041321 | NCBI WGS metagenome assembly RCNB01 (sample SAMN09708232, study PRJNA481090) | Marine sediment metagenome, whole genome shotgun sequencing project. | reverse complement strand
GCAGGATCGATATACATTCCGAAAAAGCCTTCAACCGCAAAACAATTGGAAATGTTATCAGATGAACTGGGACTGAAATTCGAAGGGACACCACGCAAGCCAGTGGGCGAAGCATTCCGCCTGAAGCCGCTCCGCATCGGCCTTTGGGATCGCTACGGAGGATCGATGTCATCTGGATGGGTAAGATGGCTGTTCGAGCAGTTCGAATTCCCGTTCGAAGTCGTTTATCCCAATTCTCTCAACTCTGACAATCTTGCAAAAAAATTCGATGTCCTGGTGTTTGTCAGCGGAGCCATCCCCGGACAAAGCATTCAAGCCGGTCAACGCTACGGCCGATCCGCCCCAATGAACCCAGAAGATGTTCCCGCTGAGTACCGCAACCGGTTGGGAAACATTACTGTCGATAAAACAGTGCCTCAGCTTCTTCGTTTCCTGAAAGAAGGGGGAACCGTTCTGACCATCGGAAGCTCAACGAGCTTGGGTTTTCATGCTGGCCTCCCGATCAAAAACGCCCTTGTCGAAAAAACACAGGATGGGACCGAGAAGCCCCTCTCGAGAGGACAGATTTTTGTTCCCGGCTCCCTCCTTCAGGTCCGGCTCGACACCAGCCATCCCCTAACTTACGGGATGGGTGACACGGCAGATGTGGTATTCAACCGAAGTCCCGTTTTTAGACTTAAGCCCGAAGCCCAGCTCAAAGGAGCTCGCCCGATAGCCTGGTTCGACAGCGACACCCCGTTGAGGAGCGGTTGGGCCTGGGGACAGCACTACTTGGAGGGAGGTATTGCCCTGATCGAAGCGACTGTCGGCAAGGGAAAACTTGTCATGTATGGTCCAGAAATCGTATTTCGCGGTCAGCCTCACGGCACGTTTAAACTCTTGTTCAATGGCCTGTACCATGGGCCTGCCAAAGTTGTCCGTCTGAAGTGAGTGAAAGGTATCAGTTGGAAAAATATCCCATGCGGTGAAGCACCTTAAAATCTTTTTCTTTCACTCTTACTTTTATTTCTTTAAACCGGCCATCTTTCTGATAATCATCGGGAGAATAATACAGCAGGTAATAATTCTCAGAAGCCTCAACGGCTCGTTTGAAGGATGATGCCGGATTAGCGGAGGAGTCCACAAATCCTCCGGTTGCATCTGCCATCTCCCGAAAAGCGCCAAAAATGTCCTCGGAACGCTCTTGAAAATACACCCCCTGCACATGCTTGATGGCTGAAGTCAAAAACAAAAAATGAATCGAGATGGAAGAATCGGCATAGGCCTGTTTAACGAGGTCCACATTAAAAGAAATATCTCTGCGAGATGTGTGAGACATGCTGTATAAACCCTGGAGAACATGGGGCTTATCTTGGTACTGGGCCACATACCTGTTCAAAATGCTTGGCTCTATTTGAGGGATGTACTCTCTCTGGTAGACCAAAAAAACATATTTTTGCCCGGTATTATTTTTCAGGACCTTCGCAAAATCCAAAAGCTTCTTCTGGTTCACGCGCCTGAGCTTTCTAATCCTCTCCAGAGTATTCAGATATTTCATCAGTTTTTTTTCAACAGGCATGCGTCCATAACCGGAAAGGGTGTATTCATCCAACTGCGCAGCATTGTTACCAGGTCCATCGGGGGAACTTGCTGCCAACGACTTCGCCAATCCGATAAGATCCTGGACTGCTCCACGATATTCAGCATTCCCCATCAACGATTCTTTTCTCAAAAGCTCTTTAAGCTGTCTTGAGAGCTCCTTTCTAGACTGGTACTCCAAAACTTGGTTTCTCAACTTGTAGGTGTTCATCGGCGTGACGATTATCAGGTTATCGCCCGGAACCAGAACATTTTCATGAAAATAATCTATGGCATCTCCGATTTCAGAGGTGTACTCAGAGATCTCAAAAAAGAGAAAAAAGGTTCTGTCGGTGGAGGGGACAAATCTTTTCTTTTCTTCGCTTCTTTCGACCGTCCTTTTTTTTATGAGATAAACCGCTTGGATCCTCTGGGGAATGCCTTCTTCCAATATTTCAAAGTCATCGATGGTCAGGTTATCGACAAAATTCCCGTTCTGGAAAACTCGAACCGGAACTTCGATGTTGATAACAACCACCTGTTCAGCCACCTGTTGGGAAAAGATGCACAGGCTGAACATGGAAAAAAAGCAACCGAGAAAAAATCGTTTCAATCCATCCTCTTTGTTAAAGAAATAGCAAATAATCGGGTCAAAGTCAAAATCCTATTTCGTCAACATAGGATCATCTCGGATGACGATAAGGCCTGAATAACTCTCCCCGTTAAGATTCATTTTCAGCGTATATATTCCCGCCCCAACCTCTTGTCCTTGCAAGGGACGCACAAAAAAGGCTCGACCTCTGGCGTAACTCCTGAATTCTTGCATAACTGTGCGTACAATCTTGTTGTATCCATCTGTGGTTTTAGCCTTCTGAAATTCTTGCTGCAGCTGATTCAGGCGTTCTTTTTGTTTCCCTTCGACTTGTTTTTGCAATTCAACAAAAACATTTTCTAGCCGCTTCACAAAGTTTTTATTCTGCTGTTCGGTCGGCTCGAACCGCATATCCCATCTGTACCTGCCGATACCTGGAGTGTCATCCAGTAATATGTCCCTTGTCATCGTTTGGTCCAGGTTGCTTATTTTAACCATAGCTTTTTCCGGGAGTTTTGATTTGAGATAATAATTTATCGAAGCAGTATTTTGGATGGGCGTCGGCGAATTGGACGGTTCGACCTGAGACATGGATAGGGGATTTCGCCCGACGAACAGTTTGTGACCCCGTGTCGCTCCTCTGCTTATGCCCTGCCATTTGGTTGCCACAGGATTTTCGAACAGGTGGGCATCTTTCCCAGACACCTCTTCGGTAAACTGCTGCAAAGGCGTGATGTCATCCAAGATATACACGCCTCGACCATGTGTTCCTGCGATCAAATCAGCAGCTCTAGGATGTATCAAAAGATCATGTGCGGCAACCGTTGGTATCCCATTTTTCAGCTGTGTCCAGGATTTGCCGCCATTGACGGATGCGAACACACCAAATTCAGTGCCCACAAACAACAGGTTTTTGTTCTTCATATCCTCCCTGATGACATAAACGCTGTGCTCATCCGGTAAGTTGTTGGCAATATTTTCCCAAGTCCGGCCAAAATCTTCGGTTTTGTAAACATAGGGACGGAAATCATCACTCCGGTGGCCATCAAATGTCACGTAGCAGACTGCTTTGTCGAAATGGGAGGCTTCCACCCGGCTGACCCAGAGGGTTTCCCGGACATCGGGGATATTCTGCCTGACATTGGTCCATGTCACCCCATCATCCAAGGTCAACTGCACATTCCCATCGTCGGTCCCCACCCAGATCAATCCGGGCACAAGCGGGGATTCAGAGATGGTTATAAGGGTGCAGTGAACCTCTGCGCCCGTGACATCTCTGGTCAGGCCGCCGCTGTCCCTGAGTGTTTTTTTCGGGTCATTCGTGGAAAGATCAGGACTGATGATCTGCCAGTGATCTCCCCGATCGACACTCTTGAAAAGAAAATTGGCCCCGTAATACAAAGTGTGCGGGTTGTGATGGGAAAGGACAAACGGGGTATTCCAGTTCATCCGTACCACAGGATGGCTGGGATCTGCCTGCTTTGGAACGACATCTTCCCAGTTCAGCGTGTTGGTTCGGTTTGGTGTGATTTCCGTTGATTTCTGCCGAAACAGAGCATGGTTTCGCCGCATCCTTCCCCCTTGGCTTTCTGTATAGATCGTGGTCCAATCGGTGGGATCCACCGCCGTGTAGAACCCATCGCCGCTGTGGAACTTAAACCAGTGATCGTTAAAAATGCCGTTGTAATCCCGGCTGTTGCTCGGGCCTCCCCAAATCCCATTGTCCTGAAGCCCGACATACACATAATACGGATCCCGCAGATCCGCAGATACGGCATAAATTTGACTGATCGCATAGTTGTCAAAAAAGTTAAAGTGTTCGCCGTGATCATAGGTGATCGAAATCCCTTTATCGTTTCCTACATAGTAGCGGTCCTTATTGTTGGGATCGAGCCACATCACATGGAAATCTCCGGCGATTCCCGGCATTCCCGACTGAAAGGTCTTGCCACCGTCTTGGGAGACCTGAGCTTGGCCTCCCATTGCGTAGACCCGCTGATCATCGTTTGGATTGATATAGATCTGGCTGTAATAAAAGGGCCGACTGTTATACCGGTTCAAGTAGGCCCATCTCTCGCCCCCATCCTCAGAGCGGTAAATCCCTGTGCCGAGTTTGCTCATATCGTCATAATCTTCGCTCCCTCGCCTTGGTTGAACCCCATGTTCGACGATGGCCATCACGATCTTCGGATCACCTCGGTATATGGCGATACCGATGCGGCCGATATCTCCTTCGGGCAGGCCTTCGGTCAGCTTCTTCCAAGTCTGTCCCCCGTCTGTGGATTTGAATAATCCTCCGTTCGGGCCACCGCTGTCAAACCGGTGCGGCTGTCTCAACCTTTGCCAGAATGCCGTGTACAAAACATCCGGATTAATAGGATCCATCTTGATATCGGTACACCCGGTCTTGCCGTCATTCGGCAGTCCATTACCCAATTTTAGCCAGGTCTCTCCCCCATCTGTGGTTTTGTAAAGCCCTCGTTGTCCAGTGTATCCCCACAGGTGTCCCTGAGCTGCCACATACACGATATCCGGATTTTCAGGATGCGTGATGATCCGGGCGATGTGGTGAGAATCTTCCAGCCCGACACAGGTGAAAGTCTTCCCTCCATCTGTGGATTTATACATGCCGTCACCCCAACCCACGCTGTTCCTCACATTGGCTTCCCCTGTTCCAACCCAGATGATGTCCGGATTCTTCGGGAAAATGGCCACAGCACCGATCGATGCAGACCCGTATTCGTCAAAAATTGGCTCCCATGTTGTTCCGGCATTGCTGGATTTCCAGACTCCTCCTGAAGCAGATGCCACGAGAACATGTCGAAAGTCATCGCCCATGGCTTGAATGTCAGTGACCCGCCCGCTCATGTTGGCCGGTCCGGTATTCCGCCATTCTAGATCCTTGAAAAGCACCCCTTCCGTTTCTTGTGCATCCATCATGCCAAAAAACAAAAAAAGAAAACATATTATAAACACCCAACAGAATAGAATCTTATTATTCATTCGGCAAAACATAAATTTCCCTCCTCAAATTATCTGTTTTCCCTTAAAACTTTTTATCATGTAGGTAACAAGGTATTGCAGCAAAAATGGAAAGTCAAGTAGGCCGACATTTTCATATTTTGCTTGACTCTTTCCTCTGCTAGATTATATTTTATCCCTGATAAATCCCATTATCGTGTTTAACATACTTATCGTGAATTGCCACGGGAGCAGATATGGCTAAAAGACTAACGCTTGAAATATTACAGGAACATGTGGGGAAAGAGATCGGTTTATCTGATTGGATGGAGATTACGCAGGAAAGGATCAACGCTTTTGCCGAATCCACAGAGGACAGACAATGGATCCATGTGAATCCTTTAAAGGCAAAGTTTGGACCTTTCCGAAAGACCATCGCCCACGGTTTTTTAATCCTTTCCCTTTTGGCCCACCTATCTTCCAATATAGAACTCCTCCAAAAAGGAATAAAAATGATGGCCAACGTAGGCATGAACCGAGTGCGATTTATCAATCCCGTACTAGTCGGTTCTAAGATCAGAAACCGGACTGTGCTCAAGGATGCAACCGAAAAAAGCAGTGGAAAAATTCTCATCACAGTAGAGAACACTGTTGAAATAGAAGGAGCGGAAAAACCGGCCCTAGTGGCCGAAGTGTTGGCCTTGCTTATAATCTAAGATATCTTTTAAGCGTTCTCTTCCATTTTGTGTGGGCTTTTTTGTTTGTTTCGTTTAATCAGAATCCCCCCTCGCTTTATAACTAAAACCAAAGTCATAAACATGCCCGGTATCAAGATCCGCCCTCACTATTACACCTTTATGGCTAGTGAGCATATCCATAAGTAAGAGAGCTTCAGTCCTGTTGAAATTTCGAAAATTTAATATTGTGACATCATTAATTTCTCGCTGTAGTTCTAATGAAACAGTTTTCTGACTCACCTTATAAACTACTTCTTTAATATCCGCAGTATCTACTCTTAACATTTCATCGGAACTCGCTGCTGATCTCAGGTTTAATAAGATAATTGATGTTAAAGAAAAAATAAGGACAACAAAAATCAACAGATATTTCTTCAATTTAACCCCCTTATTGAGAATATTCTTTCTCCCAACAATCTTTACTATTTAGGCGAATTACCGCTTAGCCGTCTTTTATCTAAATCGGGAAGCCAGGGCCTCAAGGACACTGGCTTCCAGTCGCCTCACTTAGGGTAAACTTGAAGCTACTATTACTTCCAAACCATACTATATCTTTTTACAACAGGAATTCCTTTCACATCTTCCCAAACCATGGTATACATCTTGTTTTTCTTTATCACACAGAGTAAATCAACTTCTTGAAGATAAAATTTCGCCATATATCTTCCTTCAGGATCAAAAACATCATAGCGAAAATTTCCCTCCTTATCTTGCTCATATGTCCTGACATATATTCTTCCTTCATCCCCACACATAACAATCCAATAAGGATAGTAATTCTTGGGAAATTCCAACTTATACCCGGCAGGAAGTTCTTGATCTCCAAGAGTATCCTTAATCATTTTCTCCTTATCTTTTTTTGTTACTTTCACCGGGTCGTAATCCTTGACTATCTTTCGTATGGTCTTTCCTTCAGGACTAACTACAAATATTTCGTATTTAATGCCTGAAGGATAACCCCAAACAATATTATCATTTTTCATTACCCGAACATTGAAAGCTGGATTCAGCAAAGTAACAACATTAGGCTTTATTTCCCCCATTTCTATAGCTTCAATTGTAATAATAGGATTGAGATTCGGATCAAACTTTTTAATTTCAGTAATATACTTATCTCCGAAAATATTGAGTTCCGTTATGATATTACCTTTAGAATCTGGAATTGTTCTTTGGAATATATATTTCGCAGTTGAAATTTCTCTGAGACATTTCCCATGCAGAGAAAAAAATGAAAGGCGGGCGTTCCCTGCATCATAGATCAAGAGTTCCTTTCCCGCAACCAAATGCATCCGAGATGGATATTGAAGCTCCCCTGGACCCTGCCCTCTTTCCCCGAATGTTCTGAGGTGCTTTCCGTTCTTATCAAAAACTTTGACACATACTTCTTTTGTATCCAAAACATAGATATTTTCTTCTTCGTCAACCTGGACGGATCTTGTCTGAGAAAATATAAACTCCTCTCCTTCCTCATCTCCGATACACAGATCTTCTCTTAGTATCAATTGGTTTAGTGTCCCTGGCAGAGGAGATGGATTTTTTGGGTTATACACAACTTGAATACCGTTTTCGATCTTAATTTTTACATCTTCAGCCCGGAGTGAAGATGCAGAGATAAATAAAAAAATGAAAACCGCAATAAGCGAATTTAGGATGGACAGAAATTTTTTCATGTTACCCTCCCTTTTTCAGTTTAAAGATATTGGGGAAGAATTCTGCCTTTTGATTTAAGTAGAAACCCTGCCCGCCTTGCTGGATTCATTGTATCCCCAATCTATGGCTCTTAAACTTATATCACAAAGAAAAATCTAAAGTCAAAACATGCTACAATACCCACGGCTCTCTTGTGCCGGCTGGAGAGAGTTCCCATCTTTTGGTTCCCATCATCAATCCCCCTTTTGCTGACACAGCCGGCATATATAAGCTATGGTTAAATGATGATAGACTTGACATAATTAGCTACAAGTTGTAGCTCATTCGCGGTATACATATACAGCTTCATGGGCCACTGCCTTGCCCCTCCTTTAATGCTAGGGTGGAGTGGCGGGCCTCAACTCGTGAATAATCCAGATCCTGAATTATTCATAAAAAAAATGATATTTTTTTTGACATCAACATAAATCTTTATTAGATTTAAATTAATTTATTTTATCGACATGCGAAAAACTGGACAGCTAATTGTTTTCACCGATCTCGACGGCACGCTTGCTGACTATCATACCTATTCATATGAACCAGCTCTTCCCGCTCTCGATGCTCTGAAAGACAACAACATTCCTTTAATCATTTGCTCGAGCAAAACCCGGGCCGAAATTGAAAAGTTTCGATTACGGCTCGACAACACGCATCCCTTCATATCCGAGAATGGCGGGGCCATTTTTGTTCCTTTGGACTATTTTTCCTTTGAGTTTCCTTTTACACGAAAAGACTTTAAATATTTGATAATCGAGTTTGGCACTCCCTACCACAAAATCAGGGGAACATTGCAGAAAATACAGTCTAGATTTCCCAATACGGTGAGAGGATTCGGTGATATATCAGCCCAGGAAGTGGCTAATCTTTGCGAGATTCCTCCAGATGAAGGCATCCTGGCAAAAGAGAGGGAATACGATGAGCCTTTCCTCCTGAAAGACAAAACAAAACTGGAAAAAATCCGAGAGATCGCGAATGAGAATCATCTCCAGATCATCCAAGGCGGACGATTTTATCATCTCATCGGAGAAAGTGATAAGGGAAAGGCCGTCTCATACCTCACGGACATTTCCAGAAGAGCATACGACAAGGTCAAAACCCTGGGCCTTGGGGATAGCCAGAATGATTTGCCCATGCTTCAAATTGTGGATTTTCCTGTGTTGGTCAAAAAACCGGATGGGAGTCACAACCCTAACATAACATTGGACAATCTAATCAAATCACCAGGCAGCGGTCCTGCCGGTTGGAACTATTCCGTTTTGCAGATCCTGGAAAAGGAAATTGGGGACGTCCCCTAATACTAATATGGATTATCGGCTAACCTGAACATGTAATCCGGATCGAGGGATGGTTCATCTTTGCGATGATTTTCCATCAGCGTGATCTTTTTTTCGAGCAATTCGGCAAAATTCGCAGCATGGATGAATGGGGTTTCCTCTGTACCGGAAATGATCATCCATTCTATCGGAGACTCGTTCCATAGCTCGATCAACTCTCTGCAATTTCGGATCTCTTTTTCCATCATCTCATCCAGAAGTTTACGGGCAGTTGCTCCAGCACTGGGATCGCCAGCATCCCGGTATTCATGCACGGCATATATCCAAACAGCCATGTTCCTCAATGTTGTGTACAAACACATCAGAGCACGTGTCCGGAAATACTGATCTTCAAAGACCGATGCGGCTTTTTGATCTCCTGTGCTTGTTGCCTCTTCTTTCTTTTCTTTGAAAAAACTGATCGCCGATTCCAAGGGGGTCCAGACATTTTCATCGATCCTTAAAAAAGCCTTGTGCGCATAGTCCTTCGTGACAAGCTCAAACAGCACGTCCTGAGCCAAATCTACCCTGTTGGGATTATTGATGGAGGTGCACATTTGCGACTCATAGTAGGCCCTCTCCGATTCTGGGATCCTGTCGATATTCGGAACAAGCGGCCGCACAAAAAGCCTCTGCCAGACGACACCATAATGGGAATAGATTGAAAGAGGGATAAAAGCCCGTATGGCTTGCTCCACAAGCCGCCATCCTTCAACCAAATCATCTGCATTTGCTCGTCCAGCGTATCGCAAAGCCATTTTCTGGACCGCTTCTTCGATGTCCAAGGATGGATTCAACTGGAAGAGCCGGAATATTTCTTGATTCACGGCATAGGGCACCTTATCCGGAGGATGGATGCCGCCGACATGAGCTAGAGTCCTCACGCCCTGTTCGGCAAAAGCCTGCAATTTCTCAAAAGTGAGCCATGGGAACGGGATCCCCAAGAGAGGTTCGTGGTTGGTGTGGCATCCAAAAGCATGATAAAAATAAGACCGGCTGTTCCGGGAATTCAACTCATTCATCGCACCCGTTTCTTTGTCCATCAGCGTGTTTTGATAGGCCGAACCCACAACTTTGACATCAGAGTATCGAGGATGGGGATAAATTGATTCCCATCCTTTGACCAGCAATGAATTCACCTCCACATCCACCCGTTCTTCCAGTTGCGGCCAAAGGTGATCTCTCTCGCCATAAAAAGATTCCAACCGGGTGACGATACGGAATCCCGGATTGATCCGGGATCCGGCATCCCGCAAAAGGGCAAAAAAGCGGATGATATTCGCAGCGGCAACTTTGGCGATCGCCTCATCGTCCTTCCATTCCCGTATCAGGAAAGCCCCGCCATTGCGGCCCACATATAACGACTTGGTGTGCTCGAAGCCGGCTCCGCTGTCATTGCTCCAGATCGTCATGAAGCCCAATTCCGGAACCTCTTTCATCAACTTGATTAAAAGTTCCTGATAATGCTTTTGAACAATAGGATGTGCAATCGAAAGATTGTACCGAGGTTTAAAACTGCGGAATGGATGGTCTACGCGTGCCCCCCTGAGTGTGGGGTATTTTTCCAACAGGGTTTCGGGAACGGAGCGGGGCTCAAAACAAAGCAATCCAGGAACAAGTCCATACTTTAAAGCCAGCCTGGCGTTGTCCTTCAGCAGCTTCAGATTGCTCTCAAGATATTCCGCTGGATAAATTCCCTGATTCAACCGGCTTGATACGAATTGGTCGAGAGCCGGGCAATAAGTGTAGAAATCCGCATAAAATTCCCCAGGGACACCTTTCTCCCACGGGAAGGAAGATGCCAGAGCATTGACCTCGATATGGGTGAATCCTAAACGGGCATATTCCCGAATGTATTTTTCCCGGTCAAAATCCCGGATTAGCCGGGCATATTGGGTGAGGAAAAGATCGAAAGTCGATTTTTCGACAGAAAAACCCATTTCCTGCATCCAAGGCAAGATATCTGAAACTTCCTCATCCAAAAAATTCTCGATAAGCTGGGTAAATCCTGTATAGAGAAAATAGGGTTTGGAGCTCAGAAGCCATAAACATTGATTGACGTCACTGTTTATGGACACCCAATCATCTTGGGAAGAGAATGCCAATCCCTGATGATCCAGCCGTGCACGAAGGCCTTTCGGAACGACTGCGATATAAAGGATTCCTTCCTCAGAAACGAATCCGGAATCGTCGACCTTTATCACATCAGCTCGGTTATCACACGATCCTAAAAGTTCCTTTGCTATCGTTTCCTCAACGGGAAAACCCTTTTTAGGAATCCTCACCTGTCTGACCTGTCGCAAAACCTCGCTGACCTTCATACCGACCTCCACAGTACTAAAAATCCATGATACCCAATTCACGCAAAGCTAGCTAAGCCGCCCCGAAAAAACACGGAATATTGGACACTCCCACAACATGTTTGTTGATCCTCATGCTTTTTTTTCCGTCTTGCTTAACGCATCCCAAGTTTCATACACGGTGAATATATTTTCGGGATTAGCCTCCAAACCGAACTCACACTGGCCGATTACCCCACCATTTTGATACAGATTGAGCCAAACTTCATAAACAGCCTGCTGAATGTCCTGACGCGTTCCATGGGGCAAAAGGTTCTGTCTGTCGATCTCTCCCCAAAAGGTGATTTTTCCACGGTACATTTCCCCAAGTTCCTTGACTCCCATACAAAAAATCTGGGCATTGAGAGCATCCACTCCCGTCTCGATCAAATCCGGCATGATATCCATGATGTACCCATCCGAATGCATGAACAGGTACTTGCCATGATACCTGGCAATTTCCGCGTATTCTTTGTACATCGGAAGAAATATCTGCCGAAACACATCGGGGGATGCAATCAATCCTTGCTGGGTTCCCCAGTCGTCCATCAAAGATATCGCATCCACTTCTGTCGAGGCCCAAACTTCCACTTCCTTGAGATAGTGCTGGTGAATCCTGTTGAGGAGTTCAAAAAGCTCCGGAGGTTTTTCAACGAGATCGATAAGAGCATGTTCCATGGTGCGTATAAACTGGAACCGTTCAAAGGGACGCACAAACGATCCCATCAAGACAAAGTGGTCGGTTTGTCGACAAAAGGAATTGACCACTTCCCTGTCGATGCTGAGGGTGGCCTGGGGGGGATTAAACTTATCCAAGTCCTGCCAATCGGCCACTAGCGGAGTTTGGACAATTCCGATAGCACCGTCCAAAGGATTGGAGAAAATGCAACCCCATTCATCGATATAGGTTCCTTTTTTATAGCGATCGCCTCTTGTATCCAAGTGTTCTATATAAACTGAAGGAGCAGGCACAACATCGTCCGGAAACATCTCATGCAGCCTCTGCACGAATTCAGGATAGTTTTTCTCGGCCCAGGGCAGGATCCCTTTGTGCCGGGGTATTCTTTCTGGCTTATCGAAACACAGGGTTTTTTGAACGAGCCGGCGAGAATTCACGCTATTTCCCCCCAGGAAAGTGGTGGTAGTTTTTGAGGTTCACAGGTTTTCCGGGGCGGGCCCAGTCCAGTTTCGCCTCACTCGGAAGGATCCCCTTTTTGTAACAATCCTGAAGCTCCTGGAGAAGATCTTTCACCCACCTCCTGCCACATTCAGGATCAGAGTTTATCCTGGAATCGGGGAAATCCATAATTGAGGAAACAGATTCCTGCATTCCGTTCATACACAGCGTTTGCCCAACAGAAGCTTCTGGCCCACACAGGATGGCCTTCGGCTCTCGTATGGTCTCGACAGCTTCGAACAATTTGCGCAGGGGATGTTCTGCCTCAGGGGACCCATAATGTTTTGTGTTTCCTTTGTGATCTTTGGCTATGATGTCGTCGGTGACCTCGCCGTAGGTTATTGTGGCCTTCTCAAATTCAAAGACAAACATCGGCCCCAAATCATCGGATGTGGTGTGGGAAGCATAGAACAAAATTTCCACGTCTTCGCGTGTAAACGCTCGGCAGACAACTGTGTCGTAATTTTCGATCGGATACGTCCTGTAGAGTTCGGCCGTGACTTCAGATGGCATGGCACACCCATCGAGTTTGTCCCCGAGTATGTAAAAAAGGTTGTGGAGGAAGTGGGCCATGGCATTGTTGGCCGGGCTGTCCAACACCCATTTTCCCTGGGCATCTTTGATCTTCCCCGCCCAATCATTCCTTTTGTAATATGCCTCATCTCGGGGCCAAAAACACAGGGTTTTCAACCGGATCGGTTTCCCAAACTTTCCGTTTTTAACATCACTCTTGAGGGCTTGGATCGCTCGGGAGTAGGACCATTGGTATCCGAGCATCGCCCAAAGATCTGCGATCTCCGTTGCTTTGATCAACAGTTCGGCATCCTGGATCGTCGAGCCGATGGGCTTTTCGCACAGCACACGGCTCCCCTGTTCCAGGGCAAAGGATGTTTGGGACACATGATGGTGAATCGGGGAACAGACAACCACAAGGTCCGGAGACCTTCCCCCTTCATACATTTGGCTTATTGATTCTAGGACAGGAATCCCTCGATCCTTCAGTTCTTCTACATACGCGGATCGTTCCGGAAAGGGTTCGACGACAGACTGAACTTCGACTTCTTCCGGGGGGAAACCTTCCAACAGGATTTCAAGATAGGACTGTCCCATACCAGCCATTCCTACCAGAACCACAGAAACCGGTTTTTTTTCCTTCTGTTTCATATCATTTGTCACTCAGGTTTGAACAACGAACCTTGTGTTTTGAGTTTTCTCTCAACCAAATCCAGCTCAAACATCTCCTTGGATCCCAAATCCACAGCAATGGTTTTGATTTCAAATGCACCCAAGGACAAGTCAAAGGCCATGTTCAAACCAGGAATGGCAACTTGGGTTTTTCTGATCCTGCCCGTAGGTTCAAAAAGACGGAAAACGAGCCAATTTTTATCCTCCGCCATCTTGAAGGCTGTGACTTGAATGGCCTTATCGCTCAGGATTAGACTGGGAACTATCTCCTTTCCTTCACCGGAAGGAAAACAGCATAATGCCATCACACGCTCATTCATAGCCAGAGCTTCTCGGTCTATGAGTGCCAGGCGTTCCTTCGCTTTTCCGCCGTTTATCCAGAAGCGGAAAATCCTTTCCCCTTGATCCATCCGGGGGAGGCATCGATCTTGTTTGCTTAGGGAACTGGAGTCTCCGGTATCGGCCGCATAAGCCGGTGAACGCAGGAGAGAAATGCGCAATTCTCCGTTTTTATAATCAAATCCGTAAATTCTGTCGTTTATCACAGTTAAAGCATATTGATTGTCCAAAGAAACCACGCTCATCCATTTCTGGGCAACCAGCTCATCCTCAGTCGGTTCGAATTCTTGCACACCGTAGGCCACCTGTCCCCTGCAGTTCCCGTTGCGAAACATTGAGGGTACAGCCATTTTTAGCATACGATCCTTTTCATTCCAGAGCACGCGGACTTCGACCTCAAACGCACTCCCCTTTTTAGGAAACATGTACCTCTGGCAGATATAGGATTGATTGAACCGGAATAATGCTTCGACCATCGTCCGCACCGGGCCATCTTCGATGATTCGCACATTTTTTAATTTAGAGCCGGCCACGCCGGCGAATCGGGCGCACTCCTGCTCGGGGAGGGCCGAAAATTTACCTTCATAATTGCGGAAAGAGCGCACCTTCATGCCCCAAGAATCAGGATTATCCTCCATCACCAATGTTTGAAAAGCCCGAGCTTTCAAGAAATCTATCCCGTTGACCTTATACGATTCGATCAATCCTGTGGTCGTCCTGATGGTCCACTCTGCTTTGTCCGACCTCAACACGAGCAATGGTTTTTCTTTTATTGAGGGCTCCGGATCCGATGTTTTGTTTTTCAGCCGACATACGAAACGATTCATCTGACCCGGTTTCAAATCGGCCTTAAACGCGATCCTTTTCCGCCATTCCACAGAAAGAGTGCTGCTCTCCTTTTCCAGTTGGGATGGCAGCTTTTTCCCTCGGTGATCCCACACCTCGGGAACCAATCGTGATTGTTCATCAAAATGGGGCTCATGGGGCTGAAATTCACAGACCACGGTCTGTTTTAACAGGAAGGGATGGGGATTGTACACAAAGATAGGGAACTCTCCGTCTTTAGCTCGCGGTTGCCCTGCAAGCAGAGCGAAAAAGGAACGTGCTCTCAAACGAGAAAGAATCTCTAGCCCATGGTCCAGCCTTTGCTGGGCATGCTCTTCCACTTCTGGAATACCAGAACCGGGCAGGATATCATGGAATTCACAAAACAGGAGGTCTTCCAGGGCCTCTTTAAGTCTTTCCCGTGGATAGGGCATCAATCCCAACAAAGCGGCATGAGTGACCATTTTTTCTGTACCATAATAAAGATTTTCCATGTCCCTGTGTTTTTTCTTCACGGTCGCCATGGATGTGTAGCAGCCCACAGCCCAGGAATTGAGATCTTGGGAATAGCGGGGAAGTTTGTCCTGCTGTTTCTTGAGGGCCAAAAAATAGTCCTCTGGAGTCCCATGGCGGATATCCCAATTTTTCTTTTTGGCCACTAATTTCCGGATCTGCTTGAGATCCTCCCGGGATGGTCCGCCTCCATGATTACCGATGCCCCAGAGAAGAATTCCGAATGTGCGGTCAGGATTGTCCCGAGTCCATTTTTGGATCCTTTGTGCAGCCTGCCCTTTGGGGGAATTGTAATGCTCTGTAGCCCGGTGGGTGACGATCTCAGAACCATCGTATCCCAACCACATAAAATCCTCTGCAGGAAGGGGGAGCCAATTCTGGTCAGGACGGCAGAAAAGATAAGATGTGTAGCCTGCCTTTTTCAGGATTTGCACAAGGCCCCGTGTATGGCCGAAGGAATCAAAATTGATGGCTGTTTTTGGCTCAACACCGAACTTCTTTTTGAAATAATTTTTGCCAACCAATATCTGCCGGACAAAGGACTCCCCTGAGGGCATGTTGCAATCGGGCTGGACATACCACCCTCCCAAGATATGCCATTTTTTCTTTTTCACCAGCTCCTTGATCTTGACGAACAATTCAGGCTCGTATTCCTCGATCCACTGGTAGAGGAGGGCTTCGTTATGGGTGAAAACAAATTCTTCGAACTCCTCACACAGTTGGGCTGCGGTACGGAAAGTCGAAAGCGTTTCGGCTGCTCCCTCCTCCCACTCCCAGAGCCACACAGGGTCCAAATGGGCATTGCAGATCAAATACAGGGTCCTGGCTTTCATTTAGTTCTCCTCTTATCGATAATCCTCAAAATCTACCATCGCAGATTTATAGCCTGTTAACCTGGATTATTCACGAGCCTAGCTTGCTGCAGATGCGAGGCATCGGTCCATGCTGCTGTACAAGTGTACCGCAAATGGGCCGTAACAAAGCAGATGCAGTGAGATCGGCTCGCCCGTAGTGTAAAAATACCGATGAAAATAAAAAGATTCTTCTTGAAAAGTTTTTTCAGCAATGTCAGGATAAATTCCTGATATTGCTGAAGTAAAAAAAGCATCGGCATTTTTTATGAATAGTTCAGGTTAATTAATTCAGAGACCTTTCCGGTACCGGCGTGTCATGGCCACAAGCCAGGAATGAAGGGGAAGCAGGGGTTGGAATTTTCTCCAGCAATAGTTCACCAGTTTTTTGGAATAGAATTCCTCGGGGATCGACAATTCAACGCCCATATGAAGACCGTTGTGCAGCAGGAGATCGGCATGGGGGTGCGAGGGATCAAAACCGGCAGGGACTCGTTTGTAGTGTTTCCCCCCGATTTGATACTCCTTTTTCTTTTTGATTATAGCCACGATTTCGGCCAGGTCCTTGCCATGTTTGGCATTTACGACAGAATTTCTGTACGTGTCGAACAAATATTTGGGAAACATATAGATACCGATTCCCAACATCAGGATGGGGGGTTCCAGGTGAAAATAAAAACCCGAACATTCCATCCGCGGCCGGTTGCCTTCCCAAAAGAAAATCCCGATGTTGGTCTTATACGGAGATTTGTCTGGGCTGAACCGAGTGTCCCGGTTTATCCGAAAAAGCGACTTGTTGATTTTCGGGATAGCGACGATGTCTGGAACTCGAGTCCTCAGTTTTTCCCCCATGGCCATCACAAAAGCCCTGGCAGGCTGCATCACAAAGGTCTCATAGTCCTGTTTGTGATCTTGAAACCATTTTTTCGTGTTATTTTTCTTGAGACCGCTTATAAATTTGACGGTCTCCCTGGAAAATCCTTGAAATTCCTGCTGTTCTAGCATGTTTTTTCCTCCTGTTTATCGCTGGACCCGGCCTGTTGTATCACCGGCAGCCAAACGTTCCACATCCTCGACACTAACAATGTTGAAGTCTCCCCAGATGGAGTGTTTCAAACAGGCGGCTGCCACCGCGAACGACAAGGCTTCTCTATCCTTCTTTCCTTGAAGAAGGCTGTAAATCAAACCGGCTGCAAAGGCATCCCCTGTTCCCACACGATCCACGATCTGCACATGATATCTGGGCCCTTGGATAAACTTTTCCCCATCGAAAAGACAGGCAGACCAAAAATTCTCAGAGGCAGAGATGCTTTTCCTCAAAGTGATGGCGACTTTTTTAAAACCGAACTCGTCCATCAGAGCTTTCGTCAATTTTTTATACCCTTCTATGCTAAGTTTTCCGGACTCGACATTGGCTCCCTCGGGTTGGATGCCGAAAACCCGAGTGGGATCCTCCTCATTTCCGATCAGGACATCCACATAGGACATAAGGTCTGTCATGACCATTTGAGCCTTTTCTTCTGTCCACAGCTTTTTCCGGAAGTTCAGGTCTGAACTGACAGTGATCCCCTTTTTTTTGGCCATCTCCAATCCATTGCGTAGGGTAGCCAGCAAAGAATCGCTAAGAGCAGGAGTGATCCCTGTCCAATGGAACCAGCGAGCTCCATCCAAGACCTTCTCCCAATCCACATCTTCCGGACCAAATGCGGAAACTGCCGAATGCTCCCGGTCGTAGATCACCTTCGACGGCCTTGGTCCATGTCCATGCTCCAAATAATAAATCCCCATCCGTTTCCCTTTTCTCGCGATGAACTGGGTGTCCACTCCAAACCCTTTTAAAGTGCCCACCGCATTGTGCCCCAGATCATTGTTGGGAAAGGCACTAATAAAACAGGAATGCATCCCGAATTGAGCCAAAGAAACAGCGACATTGGCTTCTGCCCCGCCGAAGTGGATATCGAACTCCTTTGCCTGCTGGAGACGCACTCCTTTGGGCGGAGACAGGCGGACCATCATTTCGCCAAAAGTCACGATTTTTGGCATTTGAATCGGAGCAATTGGTTTTTCTGGAATGGGCTTCTCCTTTTTTAGGGCAGAATCGGGTTTGAGGGCCTCCTTCCATCGGTTGATTTCTGCTTTCATCTTTTCGGGATCGTCGATATGTTTTGCCAGTGCCGAAGCACAAAAAATGCCCTGAGGATCTTTTTGTGTTGCTTGTTCCAGAGTTTCAAGGGTCATCCCTCCCGTGTAAACAACGGTCAAGTCTTTGAAGGGTCCTCTCCATGCTTTTGCCAGATCTATATTCGCGATTCTACCTGAAAAAGCAGGAAAAAGCTTGTAAACCCATTGATAGGAGTAATTTTTCTTAAGTTCCTCGATAGAACATCCATAACCTTCAGCTTTTTGGACAAGTTGTTTGCCAACATCGGAAAGCCCGCCCGGGATACCCATGACATCTTCCCTTACACAGACATCGATAACTTCAGGAATGTAATCGGCTGATACAACACCCGCAATACCCGCTTCTATAACCTGCTCGGCCTGCTTTCTCGTCATCACGGTTCCCGCCAAGATAAGAGCAGCCGGATATTTGTCCAAAATGGCTTTTATGCCTCGAACGGCATGCTCTGAACGGAAAGCGATCTCGAGAATAATTCCTAGTTCCTCACAAATCTCATACGTGTCAATGCACTCTTCAGCACTCTTGGGATTCAACAAGGCAATTAGCCGGACTTGTCTCAGTTTTTTAAAAACCCTTTCCGATTTTTTCATCTAAAAACTCCTTAAGCTGTTTATATAGACAACCCTGTCATTACAAGTCCCGAAGGGCCGAACCAACCTCATAGATGCTGAATATTCATCCCGCCGCTCACTTCCACCACCAGTCCCGTGGAGTAGGCAAAATCTCCCCGGGCTAAAGAAACAACCGCATTAGCAACATCTGCAGGATCCCCCCATCTCTTCTGAGGGATCAGGCCTTCGGCGATCAGCTTGTCATACGTCTCTTTCACAGGAGCCGTCATATCGGTCTGGATAATGCCCGGCCGCACCTCGTACACATTTATTCCAAACTCAGCCAACCGGTCGGCGAATATTTTCGCGGCCATGCTCAACGCTGCTTTGGAAATGCAGTACTCTGGCCTGGAAGGCGAGGAGACATAAGCGGATATGGATGAAATAAAGATAATGCAAGGTTTTTTTTCTGCATCCTCTCCAACCTGATGGATCATGTGTTTGGCAATCCTTTGGGTCAGGAAAAAAGCCCCTCTAGTGTTTATGGCTAAAACACGATCATAACTTGCGGGTGTTGTCTCCAAAATATCCGTTCTCTTCTCTGGGGCTACTCCGGCATTGTTCACGAGCACATCGATCCTTCCGAATCGATCAATAGCCATATCGAGTATCTTTTGATGGTCATCTAGGCTGGAAACATCCGCTTGGACCGGCAAGAATTCTCGGTTGAATCCCTCCACTTTCTGTTTGACTTCGAAAAGTCCCTTGTTCTTGTTTTTTGGATCTGCGAGGATGTCGACACCGACGATGTCGAAACCTTTCTCTGCCAATCTCAAACATATCCCCCGACCAATCCCCTGGCCAGCCCCAGTCACCAAAGCAATGTTAAAATCACTCACTTTTCCCTCTCTATCATCCAGGAGATTTTGATCGTATCAAACACGGCATCCGCATTTTATCAAAAAAAGAAAATTTTCTCATTTTAATGATGCCTTTTTTTCTTAATTGTGGATATATTTGACACATAACCAGGATTGTTAATAAAATTGAGGAGAAAATTCAAACCATGAATCATAAGGGGAAAAGCCAATGAATAAGACTTCTAAATTACACATTCATTTTATTATTTTCTTTTTTATATTCTTTTTTCTCTTTTTGACTTTTTGTCCCGCAACCGCAAACCAGGAAAAAGATTCAAACAAGGCTGTTTCCATAAAAATCCTCAAAATTTCTTCTGTATCAGAAATATCAGGGGAACAAGCAGGCGAGGGTCATGTTTTTTTCGTCCTGGAAACAGAATGGGAAAACATCCATCCCAAACAGAAAGTGGAAAAAGACAAACTGGAAGGAAAAACCGACAGAACTATGGGAGTAGGAACCTTGACCGGGAGGAAAAACAAGAAAAAGACAGAATATGTTGAAGCTGACGTTGCTTATATGGTCAAAAAACTTTTTGATCATACTTACCTTGTAGCCGACGGATTAGCCTATTCGCTCCACGAAATGACAGAAACCGTTCCTGAAGGCATCGAGATAAGAGAGCCCTTTATGATTGGCAAACAGGGAGAAAAACGCAAAGTTTTATTCATTTATTCAATTCCAGAAAGTGCAAAAAACCTCGGTTTTCAATTTTTGGATTACGAATACGGCCACATCCTTCTTCCGGTCAAAGGCAACCTAGAGGAGGCAAAAGGGTCGGGGCTCCCCCCTGGAAAAGTGCTAGATCAAATACAATCCCATCTTGTTGAAATTGCCGTTCACTCATTTGATTTCCAAAACACCTATGATGATAACGAAGCTCCTGAAGGGTGGGAGTACGCAATAGTCCAACTCAGCGGAAAAAGTCTTTCAGGCAAAACTGTCAAAGATATTGTCCAGATCGAGCCGACAGAATACACCTGGGTAGCCATTGAAGGAGGATATTTATATTATGCTATTGGAGGCTCGGTCACAGAAGAAGGCATGGTAAGATTTACTCCTGAAATCTTCCAACACCAACACTTGGCCTTTCTTGTCCCAAAATCTGGGCAAATTCGCCAGCTGGGCATTCGCCTCAAAAATGATGTATTCCAGCTCAATTTGACAGATGACGAGCCAAAAGGACCACCTAAAACGAAGGCCAAACACCGCGATGACAATGTTATGGAAGTCATGCTCTTCGGTGTGCGAAAAGAGAATGGTCAAGTGATTCTAGATCTCGGCATCCAATCCTTCGCAACAAGCGGCATCGAAATCCAGAGAGATGCACAATTTATGCTCGTCGTTAATGACGAGAAAATCTCTCTTGATGATTCCCTAACAGATGAACTTCTTCATCGTCCTCCCACTCCATTCATCATTCCCCCTAAAACCTTTGTGCGATTTGAATTGGCCTATGAAACCGATATCTCCCCTACTTCTCTATATTTTAGAGGATATAGAAGTGAAGCAACTTTAAATCTTACTGACATTATAATTCCTTTTGAAGAGGAGAAATAATATGAAAACAACCGCAAAAATTACAGCGGGGATTAGTGCAATTGGTTTTTTCATCTTGATAGTTATTTTCGCTCAAGAAACTCGTATTGATTACGGCACAAAAAGTCCAGGGGAATCCCTTTCGTCAACAATAAAGAACTCGGAGACGGCTGGAAACACTGAAGAAAATTGGATGGAGACCTTTTTATTTGTCCGAGACCAAATTCGATTTGAACCCACAGCTCTCATTCTCAAATCCCCCCAAGACATCCTGTGGAGCCGAAGCGGTAATGCCAAGGAACAAGCATCCCTCCTGGTCGAACTTCTTCGAGAGGACGGTGAAGAAGCCAGATATGCATCAGGGTCCCTTGAAGACGAAACGGCCCGATCACTGATCCAAAGCATGTTCCCGCAGATAAGAGATTTTTCCTACAGCGATGATGTCCCGCTCTCTTTCCCATCCCAAAAAAGAGATCTCATACAGACAATCAAAAAACACTACTGGGTGCAGATTTTCAAGAACGATCAATGGGTAGATCTTGATCCCTGCTTTCCTGATGCAGAGGCGGGGCAAACTTATGCTTATGCAGACAATACCGACGAGGAGATGGATGAAGCTTTTTTCCCTGAGATGTCCATCTCGTTAGAAATTGAAAAAGGAAGATTCAGGAAAAATCGAGTGATCGATCCAGATACAGAAGTCATCTTCGAGTGGGAGGGAACTCTTCAAGAAATCTCGAATCAGCCCCTATATTTAAAAATTCTGGCAAACATTCAGGCGGTAGAAGAAGAAAAGGGAAAGAGCCCAATGGGTGGAATGCTGGGAGGACTGGGAGGACGAAAATCATCAGATAAAAGTAAAAAATCAAAAGAAAAGACCGTGGAATACTTGGCAAGTCTTCAACTGATCGATGATGAACTTGACCAAGGAAGCTTTTCTCAAACTGTATCGGATGAAAAAGAGGCGGAAGAGGACATCACAAAAATCGCACTCAAATTTAGGATAGAAAATCTTGGAGGGGAGCCATTGGAGGTGGAACGCCTCCTGTTCGAAAAACTCGAGAAAGACCAGCAGCCACACTATTTTCAGAGACATTCGATTCTCATAACTGGGGGCAATCTCACAGGAGAGGCTTGGGAAGGAGACTTGACCGATTTCATGGATAACACAGCCCTTGACGAGTTGAAAAAAAATCTGGATGCGATCAGGAATCAGCTAAAGGACAAAAAAGATCTGAAGACTCTTCTCGAAAAATCGTTTTCATTGGAGAATGAAGTGGGACCAGAAGCCGGTCACCTGATAAATATGATCTTTGCTTCGACATCCGATCACCTCAGCAATGACTTGGCTGACGCTCTTTCTGTCTTTAGCTACTATTCCCTCCCCCGAATCATCATCAACACCTTCGAAGGGACTGGGGAGGAACTGCGCGTTTCAATGGACTTAAGACATGATAAAAAAGAGGCCATCCCATTCCCTGGGCAAGCGGAACAAATGAGTGGAACTTTTTTGTACGGTCGTGGCGTACTTGAGTCCATCCTCGAAGGCAAGGTGATAGAACTCTTAACGGGAAAGGAATCCCTGACTACAGCACGACTCATGCAAATAGCCGGAAGTAAGGGTATCCCTATTCGAATATTCTCCGATCTAGAAAAGGAAACCTTTGAATCTCTTAACTTGCCTTTCCCTGTGGCTCAAAAGGCAAGGAGTGTCATTGACTCAGGGCACATTTTGATCATTCCAGAACAAACTGTCGAGTTTAACGGCATGGAAAGATGGGGGTGGTGGGATCTCAATCCTGAAAAGGGCGCCGTTGTCGGTGTTTTGGGATCGGGTCTCCATCAGGCAGTTCTGGAAAGGACCATAATGGATACAACAGGTATGCTCCATGATGACATGGGACTTGTTATTGGAGCCATAGTGGGGTGTGTGGATACACACTGGGTTCTTATCAGTCTGATCCTGACGTATGGAGAACTCAACAAAGCTGCCCTCCAAGAGGCTAAAGACTACATGCAAAATATCGGAGGTTATCTCTGTCCAGGATTAGAAAAAACGGATGGCGTAGGGATCGGCGTCTCGGTTGAATTGGAAGACTGTATGAAGAAAGAGATTGGAATAGGTTTCAGTGGAGGGCTAAAAATTGAACAGGGATGGTGTGCAAAATTCGCAAAGGGATTCAAATGCGCCTCCACATCAATCCTGAATTTTTATCTCATGCATGCAGAATAGCCGATAAAAATTTTTCCATTTAGCATAGTAAAGGACCATTCCGATGCTAAGATTAGGACATATTATATCTATCAGGGCAAAATTGGTATGTGTAATATTATGTCTAATGGATCATCACTGAGAAAGTGAAATAAATTATATAAGGGGGAATTTGATGAAAAAAAATCATTTTTTTTACGGCAATAGACTCTTATTATTGCGGAGTATTTCCGTTGTCCTGTTCATTGTTTTATGTTTCAGCGGACTTCAGGGTTTTGGGATCGAAAAAATCTTGTTTGAAAGCCATTTTTCGGACCTGAAGACCAATTGGATTATCTGGGATGACCCGGCTGCAGAGAATAAACCGAGCCAGTGGAAAGTCGGCATTGCAGAATTATCAGGAATCTACAATGATGATTACAAAATCGCCACTATGCTCCTGGCCGGGAAAAAAACCTGGCAGGACTACACCATCGAAAGCACAATTCTACGTGTCAATTATCATGCCTGTCTGACGGGATTCATCTTTGGATATCAGGATTCTGAACACTTCTATGCTGTTGGTTATAATTTTTCTGAAGAGCGTTTTGAACTCGAGGCTAAAACTCCTGAGGGATACGAATCCCTTGCCATAAAAGAGGCCGAGTTTCCTGAAAAAAAAGAAGTTCCTTTACGTCTCGATTTTTCAGGAGGCCGTATTCACTTCAGCGCCGACAATCAAGTCATTTTCGACATAAAAGACAGCCGTTACAGATCAGGCCAATTTGGTGTAGGGACATCGAACTTAGGTAATGCATCTGTCCTCATAGGTCCGGTGAAAGTCACGTCATTAAATCCTAATGCTCTTCTTGAAGAGAATCCATCACCAGAGCCGGGTGAGCTCCTCTTTAAAGAAGATTTCTCCTCAGGCAATCTTGATAAATGGAAAGTTTGGGAAGACCCAGAAGGGTCAAACGGTCCGAGTCAATGGATGATTGTCCTTTCTGAATTTTCTGGAGTTTCCAACAGCGTGGAAAAAGCCGCCACATCTCTCATTTCTGGGAAAAAATCATGGAAGGACTACTCAGTACAAGTAAATCTTTTTGCCGCATCTGATGAGGGCTATCTTTCCGGCCTTGTATTTGGCTATCAAGATCCGGATCATTTCTACCACGTTGGATATAACTTTATGTATGATCGTTTTGAACTCGAAGTTCGAACTCTGATGGGATTCGAAATTCTATCATTTGCTGAAATGGAATACCCACAAAGCAAGTGGATCCTACTGAGGGTAGATTTTGCCAATAAACGCATTCTCTTTCGCGTCGATAACAAAATCATCTTTGATATTAAAGACAACCATTTCACATCGGGCAAGGTTGGCATTGCCACTTCTGGACTCGAGGATGGCTCTATTCTGTTCAGTAACTTTAAAGTAATGCCATGTGATCCACGATCATTAGCAAAAACAAAACTCCAAGACCTCTCTTCAACCAAAAGAGGAGCAGCTATCATCTACAGAAAATCTCCTCCGAAATCCGACGAATTCCTCTATCTTATAGATCACATGCTCGAAGAAAAGGAGGAATTTGGAAATGCCTATGTACTCGATCTTCAAGAAGCAGAGCTTCCTGAAGAAGCTGTCCTCTGTTTTCCCCAGGGGAGATTTGTTGAGATTCGAAAAATAGGATTTAAACTCAATAGTGGATATTTCCCAAAAACAATCAAATTTTTTCACTCTGACAAGACACCCAAATCAGGATTTAAACCATTGAGCACAATAACGCTTAAACCACAAGCCTACAGCTATCAAGAATTCGATGTTCCAACAACAACTGTAAAATACTTAAAAATACAAATTACCAAAGGATATGATCCAGAACAGATAAACATAGAAGAGATGTTCATTAAAGGCCACTACCAAGAACTCAGCATAGTGCAGGGTGGGATTGAATTCATCGGCGAAGTCCAGCTTAAAGAAAAAGAATCCAATAATTCAATTCCAGAAGCACAAACCTTGCCTTTGAATACCTACCTCGGAGGAAAAACATCACAGGATGATAATGATTACTACAACCTCTCGTTAAAAGATAAGGCCGGCGATATTCTTAGACTTTATATCAACACTACTGGATTCCTCCGGCCCGTATATACTCTCATCTCGAAAGACGGCACTAGCGTAGAGCCTTCAGGTATCGAGACTGTCGGAGACATGCTTACTATTACTTACACTATAGATGCAGATGATTACTATCTGAAGATAGTTCAGCCTGATACTTTCCTGACCATAATGTATGACGACAGCGGAAGCATGGGAGAAAGCGTTCCTACTGTGAAACGTGTCCTAAAAGGGTATCTGGACAATCTTGGCGAAGGATTGAATCTTAAACTCATGAAATACGCAGATGAGCCGGTTGAACTCTCAGATTTTACAAATGATCCTTCTGAGTTCGAAAAGGCAATTGATTCTGAAGTGGGTGGTGGAGGGGGGACAGATACCTTCCCCGGGCTGATGGCTGCCATCGAGAGCGTGAGGGGACAGCAGGGTAACCGGGCTGTCCTTGCAATCCTCGATGAAATCGTTGGAGGTGATCTAAAAAAATATATCAAGCTCTGGGATATGCTTCTTGATGCCGGAGTATGCTTTACGACGATCGGAGTTCAAGACGGTTGGGATGACAAAACTCTGTTTTTCAGGAATACTCGAAAACAGATTTTTAGCGAAATAGCCTATGCCAGCCACGGACAGTTTTTCCATTCCCCTTCTGATGAGATGGTGGAAAAAAGTGCCAACACGCTTTTTAATCAGCTTACTTCCCCTGTCGAATACCGCCTTAGAGCTGAGTGGAAAAAGAAGACTAAAAAGCCTGGATACATCCAAGTTCTCTTCGAAAAAGGAGCTGAGAAAAAGGCAGCCAAAAACGTGGGAATCATCCTGGATGCATCCAATTCTATGTGGGGGCAAATAGAGGGTGTGGCCAAAATCACAATAGCCAAAGATGTTTTGGAACAGATCATCCATGGGCTGCCGGATGAGATGAATGTAGGTTTGCGTCTATACGGACATCGTTATGGTCTCAATGATCAGCGCGCCTGCCAGGATACAGAACTGGTTGTGCCCATAGGTCCCATATCGAAAAATCAGATGATCGACACTATAAATAAAATCACGCCAAAAGGAAAAACTCCTCTTGTCTACTCCGTCCTCCAGGCTGGCAAAGATTTTCAGGACATCGAAAGTGGAAGCATCGTTCTGATTACAGATGGGATAGAAAGCTGCGGAGGCAACATTAAGTCAATCGCTCCAGCCTTAAAGGAATTGGGGATTGAGCTGAAGGTCCACATTGTGGGTTTTGATATCAAAGAAGTCGAGGCCCGGAAGGAATTGGAAGCCATTGCCAAATCCACAGAGGGGACGTATCTTGATGCTAAGGACTCTCAGGAATTGCTTTCTTCCCTCGAACAGACTTTACAGGTCGAATTTGAAATCCTCAATGAAAAAGGACAACCACAAGCTAAAGGCTTTGTTGGCGGAGAAGCCATCAAAATAATGGAGGGGGCATACACCCTTCGTTTGTTGGTTGAACCCAAGCCTTTTAAGACTCCGATTACAGTTGAACCAGGACAAAAATCAACATTCATCTTGAGGAAAGAAAAGGATGAATGGATTTTAAATAAATAAGATTTTTTGCTGAAATAGGAGGTTCAAGCATGCATAAGGCAAGAGTAAGGAAATACATGTCCTCAGCTCTATCATTCCCATTGATGATTCTTATTTTGATCCCATGCCTGGTTCACTCACAAACCGAGTCAGAGCCGAATGATCAACTGGAACAGGCGAATGAAATCCGTTTGGGGGAAACTGTCGAGGGATTCTTCCAGGAAAAAAACGATGATGATTGGTACAAGCTTGTCATCGATAAACCTGGAAAAAACATCATCCGGATCGACCTCTCTGGTGTCTCGGAAGTTAATGTTAGGCTTGCTATATATGATGAAGCAGAGCATCGACTGAAAAGGACCAATGCAACCCGGAAAGGAGGCCCTGAGGCGATCACCAACTTTGGTGTTAGCCAAGGGACGTACTTTATCAACGTATACGGAGGAGATACCAATGACAAAGACCCATACACACTCAGCACCCAATTGATCGGCCCTTGGGAAGAAGGCCAGGAATTCGAACCCAACGACCGGCGGAAACAGGCGAATGAAATCAACCTCGGAGAGATTGTTAAGGGCCTTTTTCAACCTGAAAATGATCCCGATTGGTTTAAACTTGTTATCGATCGGCCGGGTAAAAGTATCTTCCGCGTAGACCTGAGCGGTGTTCCTGGAGTCAACTCTAAGCTTAACATCCATGATTCGCAGGGATCCCGAATAAAGCGTTTAAATATGAGGAGCCACGGAGAACCTGAAGAAATCATAAATTTTGGTGTTACAAAAGGTGTTTATTATATATCGATATCTACAAGCGAGATAAATGAAAACGAAGTCTATTCTCTAAGTGCAGATCTGGTTGGCCCTTGGGAAGAAGGCCAGGAGTTCGAGTCCAACGACCGGCGGGAACAGGCGAATGAAATCAACCTCGACTCGGTGATCGAGGGGCATATTCATCCTGAGGACGATCGCGACTATTATCTCATAACCATTCCAGAACCAGGAATGGATATATTTGTTGTGGAATTCTCTTCATCAACGAAAGCAGACCTGCACCTGGAATTGTCGGATGCCGAAGGGAACCAGATTAAGAGTTCGAATCTGGGCGTGAACGGGGTGAACGAACAAATCGTCAATATGAAATTGTCACCCGGTCAGTATTATATTCGCGCATACAGTTCCGAGGTTATCGCGGAAACGACCTATACTTTGCGGGCCGGTAGACCGACAGTTCCTCCCGCCACAGACGAAGAAGTCCAAAAATCTCTGGAAAAAGCTCTAGACTTCCTGGCCAGCAAACAGACTGAAGCCGGAGATTTTATCGGGTATTACAATAAACATGCAGGGATAACCGGCCTTGTATTGATGGCCTTTGTCGGAGCGGATTGTGTTCCGAAGGACTACACGAGCAATATCATAAATGCCACTGATTTTATCAAAAGCCAATATTCCCCTTCTTCTGATTATGAGCCCGGATCTAAAAAGCAGGCATTGGAAGGGGGATTGATCGGCCGGGCCAATCCGATGTACGAACATGGGATCGCAACGATTGCACTGACAGAAACCCTTGTTGATACAAACGACCTTAGCCTGGAACCGATCATCGAAGATGCGATTCAGCTGATTATCAAGGCTCAAAACACAGAAAACAAACCTGAATTTCTTAAAGGGCCGATCTCACCGGATTCGGAGCATTACGGTGGCTGGCGTTACAAGCCAGATAGTGTGGATAGCGATTTGTCTGTTTCCGGATGGCCCATCTTGGCGCTAAAAGCTGCGTTAAACGCAGGATTTACAGTCCCCGAATGGTCACTACAGAAAGCTGTGGAATTCCTAGGAGCTTGTTACGATGAAAGCGATGGTTCTTTTGGCTATATGGCAGGAGGTTCAGGAGAGAGCTGTGTTCGTGCCGGCATCGGCGCTTTGTGCCTGCAGTTGATAGGCAATGCAAATGATCCATGCATTCCGCCGGCTCTCCGGTTCATGCAAAACAACCCTCCCATCTGGAACAAAGAGGATCCGGGTTCAGGGTATCCTTTTTATTATTGGTACTACGGGACGCGGGCCATGCTGAATGAGGAAGGGGAAGATTGGCAGATCTGGAAGGATTGGATGTGCCGGCTCCTTGTGGACAATCAGAGTGGTGATGGGAGCTGGAATGGCAATCAGAATGAGAAAAACCGACCGATATACACAACGAGCCTCGGTGCGCTGATGCTGGAGCTCTGCTGTGGCCATCTTCCGATATACATGAGGGAGAGAGTCCCAAGGCCAGGACAGGTCGAAGTCCAGTTTGAAAAAGGGGCTGAAAAACAGGCTGCAACAAACGTGGGATTGATATTGGATGCTTCAAATTCCATGTGGGGACAGATCCAGGGAGTGGCCAAGATCTCTATAGCAAAAGATGTTTTGGAACAGATCATTAACGGGCTCCCGGATGAAATGAACGTTGGATTGCGTTTGTACGGACATCGTTATGGTCTCAACGACAGACGCGCTTGCCAAGATACAGAGCTCAAAGTTCCGATTGCGCCTATCGACAAAGCAGTGCTGATCGATATCATCCAAAAAATTCAACCAAAGGGAAAAACCCCCTTGGTCTATTCTGTTTTGCAGGCTGGGGATGATTTCAAAGACATAAAAAACGGGAGCATCATCCTGATCACTGACGGCATCGAAAGCTGTGACGGCAACATCAACTCGATCGCTCCTGCATTGAAGGAATCAGGCATCGAATTGAAACTCCACATCGTCGGGTTCGACATCAAGGAAGCTGAAGCTCGGGCCGAATTGGAAGCCATCGCCAAATCCACAGAGGGGACCTATCTGGACGCCAAGGACTCACAGGAACTTCTTTCTTCCCTCGAACAGACCTTGCAGATCGAATTCGAAATTCTGGACGAAGAAGGTCAGGTGAAAGCCAAAGGCATGGTGGGAGGAGAATCCATAAGATTGATGGAGGGATCCTACACCCTTCGGCTGTTGGTGGAACCCGAGCCTTTCGAGGCAGAGATAACAGTTAGATCAGCACAAAAAACTAAAGTGATTTTCGCAAAAGAAAAGGATAAATGGGTCATAAAAAAATAGAATCTTATTTCACGATGTCATCATTCATGTAGCGATTCCAGACATTTTCAAACCATGTGTCATCTTGAGGAATTGGCCGGATATCGATCCACTGCTTTGAGACGTTGCCACCCGAGTCCAATGAAACTTCCAAAATCTTTTTATTCACAAAGGTATCTTGATCGTTCAGCAGAAACTTCCAATCATCGCCGACTTCTGGACATGGAATTTTTCCATCTGGATTTTCAACAAGATAAGAACCACGGCTCTGCCCTTTCTTATCCAGGTATTCCCCGATTGCCTCCAGATACAGGGCATGAGTCAAACCCAGGTCGAGGTTTTTGAATGCTTCAGGCAGTTTTTCACAAGATGGAATCCTCATATCACTTTGGAGCCTCTTGTAGAGTTGCCACGCCTTAGCAATGGCTTCCGCGATTCTTTTCGGTTCCCGGATGTGAGCACCGCAGGCGGTCATTCTCTCTTGAATCTCATTTCTCGACTCTCGAAGAAGGCAATCATTCTTTAGGCTGGGATCAATGACATTTTCAGCAAAAGCCAGTTTATCAGTGATTTGATCTCTGATTAAATCGAGGAATTCTTTATCTTGAGGAGGATCGCCCAGATAACGCCTGGCGATATACAAAGCTGCCCTAAGGCTTCCTACCTGACCTGAATTCAGAGCCGATCCACCTGGCCTGTAAACACCATGCGTTCCGTTTACCTCGCCCACCGGAAACAAATGCCTGACATTACTCTCCCACCAAATATTACCCTTTAGTCCACCGTTGTTGTGTTGGGCACAAACCGCTATCTCGAGGTGTTCCTTTGTTATGTCGATCCCATGGTCTTTGTAAAGATCGATGGCGGGTTGGTTCATTTTTTGGAGTCTTTCGATAGGAGTTCCCAACAAAGCACTGGATTTTTCGATGTAATCTAAAGCTTCCTTTCTCAAATGTTCGAAGGAAAAATCTTCCAGGACTCCTCCCCCATTGGGATTTTGGGTAAAATCCAGATAAACCCGTCTCCCCTTGAGAACCGTCTCCTGGAAGACCAGGATGTCGATCAAAGACGAACCATATTCCGACACCTTTTGAGGATCGAACGGCCACTGATAGCCTTTAAGGAATATGGCTGTGGCCAGTTTTCCCATATCCGGAAAATAATCGTTCAAGAAATCGCGTTCGTCTTGCCCATCCCTATCCGTGGAAATATAACGCGGGATAATCTGCTGATAGGTCCCGGAAAGATTCCACCGAAACTCGATCGATGCCAATCCGAACTGGGACTCGGTCAAATTATTCCCGATGGCTCCGACCGCAAAAGCCAAACCATGGGAGCCGACCTGGCTTTCGGGGTAAACAGACGTTTTGTAGATCCCGGCCGGCCCACCCGTCGCGAACACCACATTCACGGCATTAAAGATAACGAATCCATAGTTTTTTAGATCGATATTATTCCTGTCGATGGCGATGGCGCCGACCACACTTTTTTCTGGTCCCTCCCCTGAAGACAACAGTCCGACGATCTCGTGCCGATCGAAAACAACGATCCCCTTTTCCTTTACTTCTTTTGAAAGCGCTGTGAACATCAGATGCGAAGTCAGAGGCCCGGCTGAGGTGGCTCTTCCCCGAGAATCGTGGTCTGTTTTATATCCTACATAGCCCCCATACCTATCGTGTGGAAAGGGAACACCTAAGCCGACTAGATTGAAGAATGCCTGGGCTGAGTTCATGGCTTCACACAGAGCAATATCGCCGTGCATACATCCTCCTTTGAAGAGGTCTTTCGCCATTTCCAAAGGAGAGTCGAGAGATTCAGCGGAAACGGAAAGCTTGTAATAGGTTTGTTTATCCGATCCGGCGTTGTTCGAGGTGCCGCCACCCCAATAATCTGTGGCGATCGCGATATCTTTTTGGCCGTATTTGTACAAACTCACTGCTGCATTCAAGGCTGCATCCCCACTGCCAATAATCAGTGTGTTGAGTGAGTACAGGGGGATTTTTTTCCCTTTAACCTCGAGCGTGCTTTTTTTCATTGTTAAGTCCTCTCCCGCAGAAGTGTTTTATATCTCTTACCGTAGATTTCCTTATCTTTCATCACACATCCAGCCGTCCCTCCCATCCGCATCATTTCATTGCACCGGGAACAAGAGATACAAACTTTCTTTGGATCCAAAATTCCCGTATTCATTAAATCTTTGGGAGCTTCTGGGTAAGCGAAAGCCATTCTTCCCAGGCCGATGAATGCTGCTGCATTGTTTTGAAGCACAGAGGCTCCTACATGGGGGAAAAATTGTCGCAGCCAGGAATAGCCTGTCCCTACCATCGGAATCTCTGGGAATTCTGTCTGCAAATCTGCTGTGATGGATATGAGTCGAGAAATTCCTTCCAATGGATGTTCAGGAGGTATAGGAGCTCCGGGAAGAGGGCGGTCAAAGGGCCTCCCTAGGTGAGGAAATAAATAGGGGATCCCAGCCGTGATGTTGAAAAGAGAGCAGCCTTCTTCGATCAGTCGAGACACAACTTGTTTCGGTTCTATCAAATCGATCTTCCCCGATTCTTCCTTTGAACTGCCAAAACCATAAGGGAAGGAAATCCCGTCATAGGCATTCATCCGCACGGCAACGCCAACCTGGGAAACCTCTTGCCGGATTTTTTTAACGACATCTGTGAGAAAACGAACTCTGTTGTTAAAAAAACCTCCATATTTGCTGTTCTGCCGATCAAATGCAGCCAAAAGCTCGTTGATGACATAACCATGGCAGGCCTTTATATCCACAGCATCAAAACCGGCTTGATATGCCAGACGAGCAGCATCGACAAAATTCTCCTGCAACCGATCCAGTTCTTTATCGCTGAAAATATGTAAGGTCTCTTTCTTTTCATCCAAAAAAGGATTCACTAATACCAACTGCGGCTGGGGCATCCCTCGAGGCATGCTGTAACGGCCTGAATGAGTCAATTGAAGCACACAAAAGATATCGTGATCGGTTCCAAAGGATTGGAATGCTTCTTGGCGGATTTCTTCGACCAGTCTTTTAAATCCATCCACATTCTGCTCATGAAGCCACAACTGGTGGGGATTGGACCGACCCTCAGGAACCACACTCGTCGCTTCGAACCAGAGTAAAGAGCTGCCGCCACTGGCAAAACGTTTGTAGCGTCGAAAGGTCAAATCACTGGGTGACCCATCTGGATTAGCATCATATCCTTCCATTGGCTGGATAGACAGACGGTTACCAATTTTTTTCGACCCCAAAGTGATATCTTCGAACAGAGGGTTCAAATTCGTCTGAAAAGGAAGCTCCACCTCCAAATCATAGGCCCTCTTCAGTAATTCTTCACTCGATTGGAATGCGAATGTCTCATGTTGGGACATGGTCCTTTATAGTGTATCGGAATTTTCTTCCAAAGAGAACGAAAAATTAAATCCGGATGACTTCCTCATCAGTTACCTGACTTATCAAACGTCATGGTCTGGATGGGCTTGCAGAGAGAGTAAGTTGACTTGACCGGAGCTGTTTGCTGTGATAATAGCTAGGCGATGAAAGGAATATTCAGACGCTTCAAACAAAAAAACATCCCCGACAAAAAGGAGACGCCCGGGCAGGATGATAAATACATTCCCGATGAGCTAACGCTTAAGACATTCGGGAAAAAAGAGATTTCCCCTCTGAATGACCCAGTGTGGAGATCCTCATTGCTTGTTGTAGCTGGTAGCTTCCTGATCTGGATATTCCCGCTTGCGATCGGAGTTTCCCATCCGATCGCTTCCTGGCTTGTCGCACTCATTTCTCTTGCAACATGGGGATACGCTGTCAGGTTGCTCCTCTACGACGCTAAGCTTAAGAAATTCTGGGTAGGGTGGTTGATCCTTGGAGCCATTTTGCTGATCATTTTTTTTCAGAATGGAAGCTTCTGGATAGCAGCAGTTGGAGGATCTTTTGTCTTTCTTTTGTTCCGCAAGTACAAACCTTACCGCCATCTCACTTCGCGCAGGCGAGCGGCCTTGTTTCTTCTAGGTTTTCTGGTCCTCTGTCTCCTTTTTATCGGGGAAAGCACCAGGATTCCTTCAGAATCCAAGGAACTGCAAACAGGTGCAGCTCATATGGATTATACAGTCATACCAGAGGCAACAGGTCTGGGATCTTCCCTCGGCCTCTACGCTTCTGAGTCAATAGAACTTTTTTGGCTATTCAGCCTTTTCCATATTTTCTTTCGGGCCCGATTGCATTTTATGAAACTCAAACCAAAGCTTGCCATCAGTGCTATTTTGATTGCCCTGGTCCCGTTGATTCTTGTTATCTTCATGGGGCTTCTTATTCTTTACGGCACGTTGGGTGCAACCAGAGCCATACAAGCCAGATCCATTCTCCATGATTGGAGAAGTCTATCCATGACCGATGAAAATTTTATCCCAAGCGTTTTTTCTCAGTCTGTCACATATGAAAAAAAAGATGCCGGTATTTTTGCTCAAGGAGATACACCTCCATGGCTTCAGGGCTTTTTATCTTCGCTCGCCACAAGAGAATCTCCTTTTAGTGAAAGCAAAGAACTGCAAATGGCAGAATATTTTTGGATCGACTCTGGATTATGGCTCATTCGGATCAATAAAGAAACAGATAAAGATCTATCCATGCGAGGAGGAAAGATTGACCAGCTCATGTTGAGCCGGCTGGCCCAAATAATCCGAGCCGATGTAAGCTTTGTATTCTCCAGTTCTGTAAAAATGACGATCGCCGGCAGACCTGTGCGTTTGGTGGAAAAAGAAGAAGGCAAACCCATCGAAAAGATACAGGGAAAATATATCGCAGAAGACACCGCACTAAAAGATGTCCAGCAGTCTACCCGATCATTTTGGCGCCGTCCATTATACTTCGGAATGACAGACATTGATGTTGTTTCATTCGTTTCTGAAAAGTTCGAAAACAGGAAAATACTTCTTTTGATAGAGGTTACCCTCGCCAATATTCTGAACGAATTGACTTCGCAAAAGAATCCTTTTAGCCTTGCGGTCATGATAGCTCTTTTCGCTCTGGCAGTGACGTTACTCATTTTCGAAGCCATTATTTTCTTTTTCGGTGTCCGTATCACGACAGGTTTCACTTCCGCTGTTCGAGCCCTTTACCGAGGCACAAAGCGAATTGCCAAGGGAGACCTGGATTCCAAGATAGAAATACCCAACGAGGATGAGTTGGGTAGCCTTGCCGCTTCATTCAACGCCATGACTAAAGCTGTCAAAAAAGGCAGAGAGGAAGCCATACTGCGAGCCCATCTGGAGAGTGAGCTGGAAACAGCACGAAAAATCCAGGAAAAACTCCTTCCGCACAAAATGCCTCAACTTCCCGGTTTCGAAATAGCTGGTACAAGCATTCCAAGCAAACAAGTCGGCGGAGATTATTTCGATTTCCTGGATTTGGGAAAAGATCGATTGGGAATCGCCATCGCCGATGTCTCCGGAAAGGGTATTCCTGCTGCTCTTCTGATGGCTAACCTTCAGGCAAGTCTTCATGCCCAAACCTTGGAGACCGAAAAGGTGGCGGAGGTGGCGATCCGCATCAACAATCTGCTCGTCAAGTCGACTGATATCAACATGTTCGTGACCTTTTTCTATGGATTGATGGATAGAAACAAGTCAACGTTCACATCCACAAATGCTGGACATAATCCTCCTATCCTCCTGAGAGTCGACCAAACAATGGAGCGCCTTGAGGATGGAGGTTTGGTTTTGGGTTTCCTCCCCGATCAAAAATATGAGCAACAAACCACGACTTTGCAGCCCGGCGATGTCCTTGTTTTGTACACCGATGGCATTACAGAGGCGAGAACACCGGATGAAGAGGCTGTTGGGGAAAAACTCTTTGGTGAAGATCGGTTGGTTCGAGTCATCGAAGAAAACGCTTTTCTCTCAGCCAGAGAGATCCAGTCTGCCATCCTCCAGGCTGTATCCGCTCACACAAAAAATACCCCTCAAGGTGATGATATCACTCTAGTTATTATCAAACGCCGGAAAGCTTAAAAAAGATAGACAAAAACTCCGCTGCAGTAATCTCGGCTCGTAAATAATCCAGGTTATTCGTTCTAAGAAATTCAGAAGCTAGAAGAGCAATTGTTTGAGGGTTTGGATGTCGCGTTTGATCCTTGCTTCGCAGATCTCAGGCCATTCTTCTCTTGCTGTGATAGCCATTTCCCCGTTTTTCATCCTTTCTTCCGTTTGGAGGGCCAATCGAAGAATCCGGGCAAATTCTCCCGTTGTCAAGTCAGGGAATTTTGATAAAAACAAGGGATCGAACACTGGGAGAGAAAAATTTCCGCCGTGGTCCTCGATCGTGAGGTTGATATTTCTCTGAGAGAGATCTAGAAAAGCACAAATTTTCCGTAGATCGATCACGCCCTTCCCAATCTCAACAGGAAAGGTGATCAATCCGGTCTCATCCAGGATGACAGATCCGTCCTTGATATGGGTACAAACAACCCAGGGTAGAATCCTTCGTGTGGCGCTGATCGGGTCTTCGAGCATGGTCAACAGGTTCATGGTATCCAGACAAATCCCCAAGTATTCGCCAGGCACGGCCTCGCAACGGTCAAACAGCCGGAGCAACTCATGGGTCGTGAACTCGAAATGGGTTTCAATGGCCAGGATCACATGATTGTCCTTTAACATTTGCCGTTGAGCCCGGAGGCTTTTGGCCATCTCCTCGAGCAGGGTTTCTGTCACCGGGCTTTGAGGATCCCACCGCATCAATCCACCTGAACACGACCTCACGATCGATGTACCAAGAAGGGCTGCCTGTTCGGCCACCTTTTGGTTGATCTCAACAATGTCTTTTTTCTCCCAAGTCTTCAAATCAAACGGTATATGCTGCGCTCCTCCCCACTCCAGGAAAAGGCCTTTGTCTGATGCATAACTGGCTAAGTCTTTCAAGTACGCCTTATCCACTTTTTTGGCAACTTCGGGATTCAGCCCTGAAAATTGGACGCCTTTGGCCCCGTTTCCCTCGGCCCACTTCAAGACTTCCAGAGGAGACAGATTAAGGGGAAACAGGCAGTAATTGTCGATGCCGACAGCCATATCTTTCATCTTTCTCCGGACCTTCACTAACCTGGATAATTCAGGTTAATTGAGTCTTTTTATGATGTGCCACCCGTATTTACTCCTCTCCGGAGAAAACTCAGCCATTCCAATTTCATTCACAGAAAGCTTGAAACTCACATCGCCAAATTCTTTCACCATCTTTGAACGTTGAGACTCTCCCTGGTCTATATTGGGTTCGGCATCAAAATTAGACATCTTGTAAACGCCGGGGTAATTATCATCGGTGTATTCCTTGACCAGCGCGTCAAAATCTTCCCCTTTTTTCGCTCGATCATAAATCTCATTGGCCAGTTTTTCAGCTTCCTCCTTTGTCCGCGTAACCGTATCCTTGGGGATCGATCCTTTAAATGAGATGAGGATGTGCTGCACCGAAATATGCTCCGGCTCTTTTTTGCATGACACCAAGAGAAGTGCCGCCACCAATGGAATCGTTAAAACCAGACAAAAACGTTTCATTCTATCTCTCCTAGTCTTTTTCCCGTATTTAACACCAAGTTGGGGACTTAAAGCAACTCAAACCGCATAGCTTACGACTATCAATCATTCCGTGGAATTTACGCACTGTTGTAAATAAATTTAACAAATTTTCAAACTTCTTTAGGGAAAGACCATGGTATAATTCTTGCGCGCCTAACAGTGCTATGTATTCCTTCAAGGAGGGAGAAAAGTTGAGAAAAAAACTTGTCTTTTCAATAGTTTTTCTGTGTCTTTTGGGAATATCTCACTCCAACCTGTTGGCCAAGTTCCATTTTCAAGCTGATTTGGTCTCCCGGTATATCTGGCGAGGATTCGATCTGAATCCTTACAAAAAGCCTGTTTTTCAGTCATCCATGGAGTATGAATTCGGAAACAGCGGATTGTCTTTGAATCTGTGGATGAGTTTTTCCTTCGCAAATAAAGAACTGAATGAAACCAATTTTACCTTAGCTTATACTCGGAAACTGTCTGAACAATTTTCTTTAAAAGCCGGCTTGATTCATTACGGATGGTATTTCGCGCCCAATTTCCGGTTCGAAGATGACACAAGCCATGAAGTTTTTGCTCGTGTAGGAATGCCGGAGATTGTGCTCCAGCCTGCAATCACGATTTTCTACGATTTCACGAACGGCGACGGGTATTATGTCCTTCTCGAGACAGGATATTCTTTTGAACCAGTGAAATCTTTGGAAACCACCTTCTCTGCCTCCCTCGGCTATAACGGTGGGCAGTGGCTTGCCGAGAAAACCGATCCCGGATTCAGCGATCTTAACATAGGAATATCTCTGGCCTATGCTTGGAATGAACTTCGGATCATTCCGTTCGCCAACTACACCTTCGTGCTTTTGGAGGCCATCGGGAAAGAAAACCATTTCAGGTTCGGAATCTCTTTGATCTATGAACTTGAAAAATAGGGAGATATACTGATGCTTCCTTTACGAAAGTAACAGGGCATCGGCATAAAGATTATTCTATTTATCTGACCATATTGCTAATTCGTTGCCGCTCGGATCTGTAAAGTGAAATCGTCGTCCTCCCGGAAACTCAAATATATCTTTTACAATTGTTCCACCTGCTGATATCACACTTTCCTTTATGAGCTCCAGGTTAATGGAATAAATGATGATAAGAGGGCCGCCTCTTTGAACAGTGGATTCTTTTCTAAACCCGCCATCCAGTCTTCCATCATTAAAGCTAGCATAATCTGGGCCATAGTCGACAAACTTCCAGTCAAAGACTTCTCCATAAAAACGTTTGGCCTCAACGAGATCAACAGTCGGAAGTTCAATATAATCGATACGTCTATCTTTTTCTGTCATATTGACTCCTTTCAATCCAAATGTTATTCCAAATACTAAAACAATTGCCACCAAAAAAAATATAAATCTCTTCAATGTTGTTTCTCCTATCTAAAATTAGGATTATCTTTTTTAAATAGCCGCTGAACAATACGGATTGTATTATATCACAGCAGTGATTGTTCTAAATGCTTCGAGCAAAGCTTAGATCTGCACCTCATACACAGCCGGGATCTTCGTGAGGGATATCTCCTGGTTAAAGGTCCAGGCGACCACGTTCACATACCGAAAATAAGGGAAAAACCGGTTGCGGTATAGGGGTTCCATCGGATAATACTTCCGTGCCCATTCCACTGCGCCCAAACAACCGGCATCCTGGATATAGCAGAGAAAAGCTTCCACAAACCGCCTCCGTTCTCGGTTGGAAAGCGCAGTGTAGGCCACATGATTGATCCAAGCCCATCGCTCTTTTGTTTTTCCCAGATGGTCATGATAGATGAAGTTGATCAGACCTTCTACTTTTCCATCTTTCTCGTACACCACTGTCTGCGAAACATCCGGATAATCAAGTTCTATGCCCAATTCATCACGGTCCCAAACCAGAGCCAGCCTTACTTTATCCGCGTATTGATTGAGCAGAGTTAAACAGCTATCCAAATCTTCTGCCCGGTACTCCCGGATGGGGACAGAATCCCGTTTTTTTGGTGGTCTCGGCGCGCCAATGATCCGGATCGCTGCCTTCTCCCATTTTTTCAGCCCTTCCGATGCAGCCGCTTGGTTCAGATCCAATACCCGGGCTATCACATAATTGCGCCTGAGCCACCGGACAGGATTCCCTGTCGCCTCCAGTTTTTTGATCAATTGGGTCGATCTATGCCCTTTTTCCAGTGCATAAATCGAGAGATCGTATTGAGCCTTTTTGTTAAGCTGGAGGGCTTCATGGATAAGAGCTTGGGCAATGCCGTGCCGCAGAAGCTCTTTTCGAGTGACCAACAAACACGTGTAAACACCTTTGTAAATTTTCCCATCGATGCTGAAACAGCGGGGAAGATTGGCCAAAAAGGAGACAATCTCATCTCCCCGATAGGCAGCGATCAGATGGTTCTTATCCTTGATCCGGTCAAACACGAACCTCAAAAATTTTGGACGGTAAAGGTTAGGGAAGGATTCTATCCCGTATTCATCCCTCCAGGCAGAATGGGCCATCTTCTCCAGGCCTTCAAGGTCTCCCCTGAAAGCTTCAATTTTTATTCCAGGAATCATATCCCCTCCTTTTTCAAACTGTTAACTGGGATCAAACCTTGATACTGGAAATATACAATTCTCATTCTTTCATTTAAATGGCAGATATCGTACGGTATTTCCACACCAGGCCAAAAACCTTTCAAAATCCGGAAAAGAAATACCGGCCGTTGCCGTATTTACATTGGGATGGAAATTGACGGCTTCAGCTTTTTTTAGATCCTCATCGATCACGACCTTGACATGATTCTCCTTGTCATTGATCAAACCAAATGCCGAAACGGCACCTGTTTCCAAACCCAAGTATCTCATCAGCCTTTGTTCGGAGGCAAAACTCAATCGGTCCTCCCCCAAAAGTTTGTTCAGAGATTTGAGGTCAGCTGTCTTCGAGGCTTCCAGGATCACCAGATAATGACGCTTCCCCTTCTTGTTCCGCAAAAATAGGTTCTTGCAATGGGCCCCGGCGATTTGCGTCCAGTGTTTTTCGGCTTCCTCGACAGTAAAAACGGGGGGATGTTCATGTCGAGTGTAAGATATCCCCAGTTCCCCCAGGACTTCGTATACCCTTTCTTCGTTTTCGGACAGTTTCATCTGGCCCTTCCCTATTTCACAACCAATACAGCATCAAGCTCCCGCGCTTTTTCAACAATTTGGTCAGACAGCTCATTCACAGATTTCATGTGTTTATCCATATCGTCCAGCGGATCCATAGCGAGATCATGCAATTGCACATAGATCTCATAAAGCTCATCCAATCTTTTGTATGTCTCTTCAAATCTCGAGGGGGGATCTTTCAATTCCTCCATAAGATCCTCGACCATGGCCTTGTGTTCGACCATCGTGGCTTTGTTCTGACTCATTTGTGGGCCTAACATCTGGGCAGCGGCTGACTTAAAATCCATTTCCGAAACTTTGGCATATTCCCAAACTGCCTGATAGGCTTTGGACTGGCTGACACATGCAAAAGCTTGGTTGACCATCAGTTTTCCAAGGCTTTGAGCCTTGATCTCATATCTCATTTCGACCTGTGCACGATTACTGCAGCCAGAAAAGAAAACAAAAGCAAAACAAATAAGACTTAAGCAAATCTGGTTTTTCTTCATAGAGCCCTCCCATTTTTTTGCAATTGAATCTTGATCGAAACTTCCCCTAAGACGTCAATGCTAAAATCTACATATGGACTATTCTTAATCAATATATTCTGAAAGTCTGTGTCCTTTCCTCCGGCCCGGACAGAAACCGCCTTACAATCCTGCGGAAGCAAAACATGTAACAGGATTTCAGATTGATCTGCATGGACATCGATACAAATCCGATCCCCTTGTTGCCGGTAAGAATAGCCTAAATGAGCACCTGAACAGCCGTATTCGACCTGGACTTCGGCTTCTTCCACTCCAGCTGATGCCCAGCGGGGAGAAAGCTGAACATTTTGGAAGAGGCTTAACCTGTCTTCTATACCAGCCAATCCTTCTAACATGGCATACAGCATCGCACTCGAACCCCAAGCATCCGAGGGGGAGGTTTCCGGACTCGTGCTCGACTCATCACTCGAGGGTGTCCCATCGGGAAAGTACCAAAGATATGTCTTTCCTGTTTCGGCTATCATGTTATGATAACGGTTCAGTATATCCACACCATAGGTTTCATACCCGTGATCAAAAGCCGCCTTGGCCAATTCCCCGCCCACAAGAGGCATGATGCCTCCGTTGATATAGGCCCCACCTATCAATTTCTCATCGCCAAAAACACCATCAGGGAAAGGAGGATCGATTGAAAACCACTCTGCAAAAGCCTCCGAATTTTCCCTTCGCTTTTGGTACTCCTGGATTATCGAGACAGCCTGTTCATGCGAGGTCACTCCACGGTTGATGGCCATCGGATTGCTTAAACTCAGCTGTTTGGCTTCATCGACCCCATGGATTTCAACAGGGCTAATCTTCACAAAATGGGTGTAAAACCTTCCGTTCCAGCAGGTTTGATTGATTCGCGTCTTTAAATCTTGTGCACATTTTTCCCAAAACTCCGCTCGGCTCCGGTTGTTGAAACTGGCATATATGATAGCCATAATATGAAAAGCCTCGTAATATCCGCTGTTGTCCCCGTGCATGATTCCCCAATATGTGTCATCCGTAATCTGAAACTGGAGCCAGTCATGGGAACCCCCCGTGTAGGCAAAGTCCCAGGTGTCTATAGTGTAGGCTCTTTTTACAAGTTGTCTATTCTCATCCCAACGCCAGGGATGAGACAGGATGTATTGCAGGGCCTTTTCCAGGTTTGGCAAAAGCTTCAGCAACCAACGACCATCCCCTGTGGCTTGCCAAACAAGAAAACAGGCTTTTACAAACCTGTATTCCACATCCGCTTCCACAGGTACCCGCACATACTTGGTCCAGTTTTCCTTCTCACAGGGAAGTTTTTCGGGAAATGTCGTGACATAGTCAAAGATACGCCCATTTTGCGCTTGTGTTTCGGCGAAGTGCTCGATCAGACTCTTGATGTCCGATTCGAAATACTTCACTCCACGAAGCATATCGCTGTAATCTCTGATCCAGAAGGATTTGGCATCGGGAGTACGGTATCCTCTGATTTTTTTCCCATCGATCACGATGTCTAGAGCATTTTTTTCGAGGAAGGATTGGATTTTCGGAATAAGCTTGTCGAATTCTGGTCTGCCGGTTTTGACAAAGGTCTGCTCGCCCATTTGTGCAAACATACCACCAAACTTTGGCTGAGTTCAAGGCAAAGCAGCAATCCCCTTTTATTTTCGAAGAGCATGGAGGGTTTGTTGAACAGATTTAGAAACGTGGGAAGTATCCATACCGACCGCAACGAGTGAATAGCCGATTTTTATGTAGGGATTTACTTCCTCTGCATCCACGCCAAAGATTCCTGTTACAATGCCTGTTTTGGAACAGATAGTCTGCACATTTTGAATCATCCCATGAACTTCCGGGTCTTTTACTTTGCCGAGCTTGCCGACACTTCCAGAGAGGTCATACGGGCCGACAAAAATGGCAGAAAGTCCGGGGATTTTAACGAATGATTCCAAGTTTTTGACGGCTTCGATGTGTTCCACCTGCGGGACTACGGCAATCATTTCATTGGCTTTTTCCATGTATTCCTGGAGGTTCAAGCCGTAATCTTGAGCCCTGGATATTCCTATACTCCGTGTCCCTTCTGGCGGATATTTGCTCCATCGAAGAATTTTTTCGACTTCCTCGGGTGTGTTCACATGCGGGATAATGATTCCTGCAGGACCGGATTCGAGAACTTTTTTGATCCAGGCTTCATCCATGGTCGGAACCCGGACCAAACAGGGAAATTCTTTCCCGACAGCCTGGAGAATTCTTTGCACATCTTTTACACCGAGGGAAGTGTGTTCCATGTCGATGAACAACCAGTCGAAACCAGCCTGGGAAAGGAGTTCAGCCATTTCGGGAGATGGCAATGTCACAATAGTTCCCAGCAACAAATCGTTGTTTCTCAGTCGATGCAGAAAAGCTTCATTCAAGCTTCCTCCTAAAAAGGGGACGGTTCTATTTTTTCGTTTAAGGGATCAAACCTTGACATTGGAAACTTTATAAAAAAGATAGAAAATTCTCAATGAAGTAAGAATGATGGCCTTAAAATTATCCAATGTCAAGGTTTGACCCCACTTTTAAAAAAAATAGAACCGTCCCCTTTTTGTTGACATTGGGGCCGATCCGAAGTAAAAAACTAGGGATTGGAGCGTTGAGCAGATGTATATTTGGGGCCTGCACATTGTCGATGCAGGGATCATTCTTTTTTATGTGGCCCTCATTCTATGGATAGGAAAACGCGCCGGAGAAAAAACCAAAAATACCGGTGATTTTTTCCTGGCCGGCCGCAAGCTCGGGAAATTTTATCAGTTTTTCCTCAACTTCGGCTGTTCCACCAATGCCGATCAAGCCGTGGCCGTTTCGCGTGAGATCTACCGGACAGGAATCGGCGGCATGTGGATCCAATACCTGGTTCTTTTCCTCACGCCCTTTTATTGGTTCTCCGTTTTTTTCTTCCGGCGGATCCGCCTAACAACCATCGGGGATTACTTTACCGAACGTTTCAACAGCAAATCACTCGGCGCGAGTTACGCCATTTTTATCCTCCTTATGTCCATTTTGGGAGGAGGAATCGGGTATATGATTGCAGCCAAGACAATGATGGCCATGACACCTAAATCGCCAGAACAATTGTCCCATGAAGAACGGTTGAGTGTGGAGCAATTCCGAGAGTACCAAACATTCAGAACCCGTTTGGACAAAGGCCTGAGCCAGCAGGAACAGATCCGGTATGACGAACTGAACGAAAAAAATAAGCGCGGCGAACTCCATTCATTTATCTCCCATACCAATCCGATTTTCTTTTATTTCATTTATGCCGTCATCGTGGGAATCTACACCATGCTGGGAGGTTTCCGCGCCGCGGCCATCACCGATGCCATCCAAGGTTTTCTGATCATCACGTTCTCCATGATTCTCATCCCGATAGGCCTTCACAAGATCGGAGGCTTTTCCGGTCTTCACGCTTCGGTGCCCGACTACATGTTCGAGCTTTTTGGATCTGTGACCATGAGCGAATATGCCTGGTACACCATCCTCGGGATGGTGCTTGCAAACCTCGTCTCGATCATAGCTGTGGCTCCGGGGATGCAGACAGCTGGATCAGCCAAAAATGAGATGACTGCCCGCTTCGGCATGATCGGAGGCATGTTTTTCAAGCGGTTTATCATGATCTTCTGGGCTTTGGCAGGCCTTCTGGCAATCGGATTATACACCGGGATTCTGCATGATCCTGATTTGATATGGGGATACATGTCCAAAGACCTGCTCTTCCCCGGGGCGATCGGCTTGATGCTGGTGGGCATCCTGGCTGCCAACATGTCCACGCTCGATGCCAGCGCTGTCTCCTACTCAGCCCTGTTTATTAAAAACATCTACCAACCTTTCAAGCCAGAAAAATCCGAAAAGCACTATCTGTTTGTCGGTCGCATCGCCATCGGAGTAACGCTCTTAGGAGGAATAGCAGTCGCCCTATATGTGAATAATCTCCTGGAGCTTTTTAAATACATCATATCCATACCAGCTATCTACGGCGCTTCCATTTGGCTGGGTTTCATATGGCGGAGGCTGACAAAGAGCGCAGTAGTTACCCAAGTGGTACTATGCCTGATCATTTATGCCATCATCCCCAACGTTTTTCCTACATTAAACTGGGCTAAATACAATCCACACTTCCTCCAAGAAACCCAACCCAAAGTTGCCAGATACTCAACAAGCGCATTAAAAAAAGATGTCGAAGAAGGAAGTGCTGACTTTGTAGGGCAATCTATCCAGAAAAAACATGTCATCGAGCCTGTGGGCGTATTTTTCGAAAGCGTCGTGCGGATCGACCCTTCAGATCCTGAATCAGCCAAAATGGGACTGGGACGATTCCATGCCGAACTCTGGGTGTTGAGCTGGTTCGGGATCGATTTTTCAGAATTCAAAAAATCCCAGCTGGTGGCCATCCGTTTCTTTTTTGACGCCCTGTTTCCGTTTGTTTTTTTGTTTTTGGTCTCGTTTTTCACAAAACCAGCACCCAAAACGAATCTGGATAGATTTTATGCCAAACTTCACACACCGGTTCAAAAAACTGAGGATGAGGAAAGGCGGGCTCTGCAGGAATCTTATAAAAATCCCGGGAAATTCGAAACGGATAAGATCATGCCTGGCTCAAACTGGGAAATCATGAAGCCAAAAAAGATCGATGTTTTTGGATTCGGCGGAAGTTGGATACTTGTGGGAGTGATTATCTTGCTGCTTTGGGTAATGGTCTCGATTAAATAACTTGTTATGGTTACCTCTATTTATCCCTTAAGGTCATAAAGTTCTTTTTCCAGTTGGCTGACTTTCTCCCTGAGAGCTTCCTTCTCCCCTTTTTGGGCCATCTTCTTCATACGGGCCAACAATCCGATCAGGCAGAGCAAAATCAGGACGCTCGTCAATGAAGCATTCAAAAAGGGAATCCTCCAATCCTGCAAAAATGTGAGGGCGCCAACATCGGATAAATAAGACAAACTCGTTACAACGACCAATAAAAAGACCCACCAAATCATTAGACTACCTCCTTTTATATAAGGATATGAAGGGATTACACGTATATGTACTTTTTGTGTCAACATTTTCTAAATCCCCACAAGATGTATATCACAGGAAAAAACAACATGTCAAATTACACCCTATTCACAAGACGATCCCAAGAAGAAAGAGCAGAGCAACACCCGCTTTAATGCGAGGACAGAGCTTCAGAGGCCTCCCGTCCCCTAGTAGCCGAAGAGCCGGGGAAGGAAGAGGCTGATTTCCGGAATGAAGGTAACAAGAAGGAGCGAAACAAGCATTGCGATAAAAAGAGGAAGGAGCGGCCGGATAACGCGAGCAATGCTGATCCCGGCGATCCCACACCCGATAAACAAAACGCTCCCGACAGGCGGCGTACACAGCCCGATGCTTAAATTCAACACCATGATGATACCGAAGTGGATCGGATTGACGCCCAACTGCATCACGACCGGTAAAAATATAGGAGTAAAAATCAGAACCGCCGGAGTCATGTCCATGAAGGTTCCAACAATAAGCAGCACAAGATTGATGATCAACAGGATGATGATCTGGCTGCTGGATATCGCCATAAGGGCCGTGGAGACCGTCTGAGGGATGTTCTCATAGGACATGATCCAGGACATGCCCATGGATGTACCGATAAGCAGCATCACAATGGCTGTTGTGGCTGATGCATCGACAAGGATTTTTGGGATCTCTTTCCACTTGACTTCTCTGTAGATCAGAACTGACAGGATGAAAGTGTAAAGAACGGCAATAGCAGAGGCCTCTGTGGCCGTGAAATACCCAGCCACGATCCCCCCGATCACCAGGAAAATCAAAAACAGACTGGGGATGGCATCCAGGAACCGGAGGATGCCCTCCTTGAATTTTATCCTCTGGGCGATCGGATATTTTTTTCTGTAGGCGATCATGCCCGCCACGGCCATCAAGGAAAGGCCAATCAGAATTCCTGGAAAATATCCTGCCACAAACAACGCCCCGATGGAAACACCTCCGCTGGCCAGGGAGTAGACGATCAAGATATTACTCGGCGGAATGATCAGCCCAGTCGTGGCCGAAGTGATATTCACGGCTGCGCTGTAGTCGAGATCGTAGCCCTCTTTTTTCATCCTCGGGATCATGAATCCCCCGATGGCTGCCGATGAGGCAACGGCTGATCCCGAGATCGACCCGAAAAGCATAGCAGCCATGATATGGACAAAAGCTAAGCCCCCGGGGAACATCCCGACCAACACCTTGGCAAAATCGATCAAACGCCGGGCGATCCCCCCTCTGTTCATCAGTTGCCCAGAAAGGATGAAAAACGGAATAGCCAGCAAGGCAAAACTATCCAAGCCGGTTGCCATGCGTTGGGCCACCGTGGTTAGAGCCGGGCTTGTGTCTATGCTCATCAACATGGTAATCACTGTTGCTAGACCTATACAAAAAGAGATCGGGATCCCAAGAATCAGGAGGAATGCAAAACTTCCAACAAGAACGAGGACGTGGAAAAGCTCCATCTCCTAGATCCCCTCCCGACTTTCCGTGGCAACAGCCTCGAATTCTGCCGATTCTTTCGAAATGGCTCGATATCTCTCAATAATAAACACAACGGCATAAAACATGATTAGCAACCCGCTGAGCGGAAGAACCAAGTACACATACCCCATTTTTATCCGCAGAGCTGCAGAAATCTGGTTCAAAGTCAGAGTGATGGATACCAACCGAAGGCCCCCGATTAGCATCACAAAACAGGAAAACAAGAAAATGAAAACTTGGATGGTTATTTCGGCCCATATTTTCGTCTTTTTCTTGAGCGCTTGCAGGACCACATCGATTGCCAGGTGCATTTTTTTGCCGGCTGCATAGCTGGCCCCTAACAATCCCACCCAGATCAAAAGATACCGGGCCAACTCTTCAGTAAAAGAACTGGGATTTCGCAGGATAAAACGGGTAAAAACCTGCCAGAGCACGTTGAGTACATTGGCACCCATCAGGATGATAAGGGCCAATTCAAGAAGTTTATCGATCCTCTTTTTAACTCTTTCGAGCATTATTTCAATTTCCTTATCCTTTGAATGAGGTCATAAATGCAGGGTTGTGATTTGTACTCACTGTATATCGCTTCCACTCTTGAAATAAAGGGGGTTTTGTCCGGATGATAGATCGTGACGCCGGCCTTTTGCACCTCTTCGAGCGCTTTTTGTGTTGCCTCCTTCCACAGCTCTTTCTGATGCATTTCGGACTCGTTGGCAGCCTCCTGCAGAAGTTGCTGAAATTCGGGAGTAAGATCCTCCCAGATCTTGGTGCTGATGACCAGAACATCCGGGACACCGGTGTGCTCGTCCAGAGAATAAAATTTGCAAACTTCATAATGGCGGGAAAGGTGAAAACTGGGCGGATTGTTCTCTGCCCCATCCACCACTCCCTGCTGGAGTGCCGAGTACAATTCACCCCAAGCGATCGGCGTGGCCGATCCCCCGAGGGCCTGGACCATCCGCATGGATGTGGGGCTTTCCTGGGTACGGATCTTGAGTCCGGCAAGATCTTCGGGGCTGAGAATGGGGCGGTCAACGGTGTAAAAACTTCTGGTTCCGGCATCATAGTAACAAAGCCCACGGAGCCAATATTTTTCACCTGCAAGAAGAAGCTCCCGGCCGATCTCCCCTTCAAACACACGGAAACGGTGTGCCTCATCCTGGAAAAGATAGGGCAGGCTCAGAACGCTCATCTCGGGCACGAATCCCTCTATCACACTGCAGGAAACTTTGGTCATGGCCAGACTTCCTATCTGGAGAAGCTCCAAACATTCCCTTTCCGAACCCAGTTGTTCGCTGGGATAGATATCGATTCGCATCCGGCCAGCCGATTTTTCTGCCACACGCTCTGCCAGAAATTCCATCGCCATATGGACCGGATGGGAGGGATCAAGTCCATGGCCCAATTTGATAACTGTTATTTTTTGATCAGACTTGCAGGCGACATAAAATGCGGAAAAAATGAGGGCTAAAAAAAGAACAATATATTTTAGACCTGTTCGCCGATGCCTCATTTACTCAATCATGGGTTTGATGACTTTTGCTCCGATTCTCCTCAATTCAGAATCCAGCCGAGTATACATCTCTTCATCCTCGTACATACCGATAATCGAACCGCCTGATCCAGCAAACTTTGCGGATGCACCACAGGCACGCGCTGTCAGGACCATTTCCATATTGCCCTCGCTGATTTTCATGATCTGGCTTCTCAGGTCAAAATTTTCATCCATCAATTGTTTCATCATGCTGAAATCCTTTTTCAACAGGGATTCTTTGCCCGCTTCAGCCTTCTCAGCTATGCGGTGGAGTGTTTCGAGGACAAAAGAGTCTCCCCTGTCAAAGCCATGGCGGATGTCATTCAAGACTCTTCCAGAAACCTTGCCCAAAGCCGGCTTGTAGGCAAGGTAGAGTTTCGGGAGAAATTTGGGGCTCAGCCGTTCATAAATGCCATAACCCTTTTCCCGGATGATCTTTTCATCCAGATCCATGTATACACAACCCTCATATACCTGGATGACACGGTCCATAAAGCCTGCATTGATACCCAACTCATCCCTCTCCGCCTCCAGAATCAACGTGGGAAGAATCTCGAGTGGGATTTTGACCTTATAAAATTCCATCAATGCCCGGATAGCCGCGGTTATGATTGCGCTCGACCCGCCAAGACCAAGCTGGCGCGGGATATCAGAGGAATACCGGATAGTGAAGTTTTTCGTCTCCAGTTGAATATTCTGGCGTCTGCAGTATTCACGAAACTTCTTGATCGTGGCTTTGATCAGCCGGACTCCCCCGTAGAAACCATAAAGCACTACTCTCTCTACAAGGTCTTGGATATTTTTATACACCGGGATATCATCCTTGTGGGATTGAATCATCAACTCATGGGATTCGTCGAGAAAAACCTTGGCTTCGAAATCTTTTATCGTTATGGCAATTATTTTTCCAAAATACCCGTCCGAGGGATTGCCCAGGATTCCGGCTCTCGCGTAAGCTTTTGTTTGTATCGTCATGATTGCCTGTATTTTGTTTCAGATGGATGCCAGGACGCCACGCACATAGCCAACCGATTCCGCCACGCCCGGGAGCGGGTCCTTTCCGTCCTTCTCGAATTCAAAAGAAACCGATCCTCGATAATCGAGTTTGATCAATGTCCGCAGGAACTTGGGAATATCGATTATTCCGTGGCCGATCTCAATAGTACCTCCTTCCTTTGTCGCGGCTGTCACGTCTTTGATATGCACATCATGCAGCCGATCGGAAAACTTCAGGGCTGACTCCGAAGGATCGATGCCGGCCCGCTGAGTGTGTCCGATATCGATGCACAATCCGATGCGCGGGTCTAAGTTTTTTAGCCTGACATAAGCACTTTCAGGCGTCGGATACAGCTTATCGTCAGGGCCATGATTATGGATGGCCACCTTTATATTATATTTGTTCACCATCTTGTTCACCATTTTCAGCAAATCTGGATTAGGAGCCCCAATGATGATCTTCATACCGGCTGTCTTGGCATAGTGAAATGCGCGCTCCACCTCATCCTCGGTCTGCATGTAGACCACCCCGCAGCCGTAAAGGTCGAGGCCGGTTGCTCTCGTTTTTTCAGCAACAGTCTTAATCTCTTCATCCGTACTCTCCATAGAGAGATGAAAGTCCTTGAATGCAATTCGTTCCAGACTCAGCCTCTTGGTCATTTTCAATGTCTCCTCTAGAGAAAATTCCCGAAAAGTGTAGGAGGCCATTCCTAGATTTAAGCGGCTCAGCTTTTCTTCGAACTTGATAGCTGAAGGATCGTTATTCCCTGCATTTTTATCCGAGGCTTTTATCATAGGAGAGAGGGACACCACTGCCACCCCGATTCCGGCGTTCTTCATGAATTCTCTTCTTGTCGTTTTGCCCATCTTTGTCTCCTTTCTAGAGTCTGCTTAATTACATACTACAATCATCCCACAGACACAACATTTAATTGGGGACAGGATATCCATTCACCTCTTTCTTAATTGGATTTTACTAAATTCTTCTCCTCTGGACTAAAACTATTGTTTCTCAGATAAAATTGTGTCATCATGCTGCGGAGGGAGAAGGATCGTGCATAAATCGTCGTTAATGTTCCTGACATTGGCTTTACTTTTTGCGCTTTTCATGTCATGCGGCTCAAAACAGGAGACAGAAACCACAAATCAAACTCCGGTTGAGCCCCAGGCTGTCGAAACATCGGATTTGAACATCCTCACAGATGGGGAAAAGGCTGAAGGTTGGATCCTTCTGTTCGACGGGGAAAGCTTCGATGGATGGCGAGGATTGGGCCGAGAAGGAATCCCAGAAGGACACTGGATCATCGAAGATGGCGCGATAAAAAAAGTGCCGAGCAAAGACGTGCCTCTCCAAGAAGATGGTCAACCTCTCGAAGGAGGTGACCTGATAACCATCCAAACATTCGAAGATTTCGAACTCTCCTTGGAATGGAAAATCAGCCCAGCCGGAAACAGCGGCATCAAATACAATGTGTCCGAAGAGATGTCCAATTCTTATCCTCCTCCGAATGCTGCTCTCGGATTCGAATACCAAATTCTCGATGACGACAGTCATCCTGATGCCCAGGTTAGCGATAGTCACACAGCGGCTTCTCTGTATGACTTAATCGCTCCCGAAGAAAAAAACCTCAAACCTGTGGGGGAATTCAACACGGTTCGGATCGTCTTCCGAAAAAATCATGGCGAGCACTGGCTCAACGGAGTCAAAGTGTTGGAGTACGACCTGGAAACGCCTCAAATGAACGATCTCATCGCAGCCAGCAAATACAAAAATATCCGCGATTTCGCCAAAAAGTGGAAGGGACATATCGTGCTCCAGGACCACACAGACGCTGTTTGGTTTCGAAACATAAAGATTCGTATCATCGAACCATAAAGATTTTAATGAAGGGAAGGTAAAAATGGCGGAAAAAAACATAACACGGCGTAATTTTATCAAGACAGTATCCGCGGGCACAGCCGGAATGGCCATCGGCCTTCCAGCGATAAATTACAAACGTGTTCGTGGATCTACCGATCGCGTTAGAGTCGGGATAGTGGGATTTTCGGACAGGGCCCGCTATTCATTGATTCCAGCCTTTCACTGGCATGCCAAGGAACTTAATTTCGAGATCGTCGCTGTTTCAGACATCTGGAACCGGCGGAGGCAAGAAGGAGTTGAATTCCTTGAGAAGCTAACTGGCAATAAAATCGCCCCCATGCGCAATAACGAAGAGCTTTACGAATCGGCTAAAGTGGATGCGGTCATCATCAGCACAGCTGATTTTCAGCATGCCCTCCACTGCATTCAGGGGGTGGAAGCAGGTTGTGACGTCTATGTGGAAAAACCCTTTGCCAACACCATGGAGGATGCACGGGCAACCCTAAAAACGGTTACAAATTCGGACAAAATCGTCCAAATAGGGACCCAACGCCGCAGTGCCTCGAATTACACCAAAGCGAATGAATTCATCCGTTCCGGACGGTTCGGGGATATCGTAGCCGTAGAGATGACCTGGAACGTGAACCAACCTGGCCGTTGGCGCAGACCTAAGCTGGTGGCAGATCTCATGGAACAGGATGTGGACTGGAAGAGATACCTGATGAACAGGCCGTATGAGCCCTGGGATCCGCGAAAGTATATCGAATACAGGTTATTCTGGCCTTATTCCAGTGGTATCCCTGGCCAGTGGATGGTCCACCAGATCGACACTGTACACTGGTTCACTGATCTGCCAAGACCGAGGAGCGTTGTGGTCAACGGCGGGCTTTATCTGTGGAAGGATGGACGGAAGAATTTCGACACCCTCACAGCCGTATTCGATTACGGACCGCTCAAAGATTTAACCAGGGGATTCATGGTTACTTATTCGTCAAGGCAGACTAATTCCGCAGGAGGTACTAAGGAGCTGTACTTCTCCAATGGCGGATCCCTGAATCTGGATACCAACATGGTCACACCTACCGGAGGACTGACACATAGGATGGCCCAAGCCATGGGGATGGAGGAAAACAAACTCCAAGAGTTTTCTCTGGCAGAAGAGGGAGGCGTGGAAACAGCCGCCAACACCGGATCAGACCCGACGACTCTAGCTCACATGCGGAACTGGATGGAATGCGTCCGATCGAGAAAAAAGCCCAATGCCGATATCCATGCCGGCTACAATCATTCAGTTGCTTTGTGCATGACCATCGCTGCCATGCACTCAGGAAAACGCGTCACCTTCAACGACAGCAAGCAAGAAATCATCATCAGCTAGGAAAAAATCTGTTATATCTTGACCAATTCTTCGATCTTAAAGGAGCGTTCTTGTTCGATGCTGCGGCGGGCGGCTATTCCGATCAGGATAGACAAGGCCCCATCCCTACTGCTGGCTCCCTGGCCAAGAAGATCCTCCCCTGGATTCCGGAAAATACGGTCCTGCATAATCTGGTCTGCCCCCCAATGACCGCTTCCTCCTGAAGTCAATCCATAAGTTTTGGTCTTCCCGAAATTTTGTGTAATCCGGAAATCCGCCATGCTTTCTGTCTTCCAGGGTTGGTTATGATAGACACGGGCATCCAACCTCCCTTTTGTCCCGTTAAATCCCACAAAATACCCTTCATACGGCATGAAAGCATTCAGGGAGTAACTCATGGTCACCCGGTTGTGATACTGGACCTGCACATTCATGGTGTCCCAGATGTTGATCTTTTTCCGGAACACACAGGCATCTCGGATATATCCATCCTCGGATTCTGCATTGACATAAAGATTCATCAAGTGTTTGTTCGGTGTGATATCCCAGAAAAACTCACATTTACTTTTATGCGGACAATCCCTACACTGCAAACTCCGGAAAGCCCCGTTATGCCCGTATTTTCGGAGCTCTCCGTAGGCATTCACTTCTACAGGCTCAGCCGCAAGCCACCAGTTCATTAAATCATAGTGATGGGTTGCCTTGTGAACCAGAAGCGAACCGGAGAACTGTTTGAATCCATGCCATCGCCGAAAATAGGATGCACCATGGTAGACATCCAGGTAATAGTTAAAATCCACGGATGTGACCTCTCCTATTTCTTTGGTCATCAGGATTTCTTTAATCTTGACGGCATCAGGACTGTAACGGTAATTGAAGGTCACGATCAACTTTTTTCCTGATTTCTTTTCTGTATCCAGGATGTTCTGACAGAGGTTTTCATCTGTGGCTAAAGGTTTTTCGGTGATCACATCACAGCCCATCTCCATGGCCAAACAGATGTATTTGGAATGGAAACAATCGGTCGTTGCTACGATCACAGTATCTGGTTTCGTCGAATCGATCATCTTTTTGAAATCCCTGAATGTTGGGCATTTGGCACCCATGTATCGTTTGGCATATTCTAATCGTTTGGGATTGATATCACACAGCCCGACCATTTCCAGGACATCGCCATAATTTTCGAGCAGGGTTTTCCCCCATGTTCCGCTTCCTCGAATTCCTGTTCCAACCAGGGCTACTTTTAGCTTATTTTCTGAGGATGATCCCCATAAAGGACCGGATTTCAGAAAAGAATGCCCTGCCACCCCTAACGCCGCAAATGCCGATGAGGACAAAAATTTGCGGCGGCTTATTTCATTTTTTTTCTCTGCCACGTTTTCCTCCCTCTAGAAGATCGGTTTCCTATTTCCCATTTAGCCAGTAAAATCCTATTCTTTTAGGAATCCATTTGTCAATCTCGCCTCCGGATGGCTTCCTCATCAGCTTGCCTGACAACTACCTGAAAGCCACAAGAATTACACCGGTTTTGGAAATGCTTATGGGAAGAATATGATTAGGATTAAAATACTATTTTAAAAATAGTGCCGCCGTCGTTTTGCTTCTCGTAAGATCCGTCGATCTGCTTCACTAAATCATTCAAGAGCTGCAATCCCAAAGTTTCGGTGTTCCCCATATCCACATCATCGGGAAATCCAACGCCATTATCCTTAACCACGATGGTGTATCTATCCAATTTGTTAGCTAAACGGACCTGAATTTTTCCAGATTTGCCATCGGGAAAGGCATGTTTGAAAGCATTCGAGACAAGCTCATTGATGATCAATCCACATGGGATGGCTTTATCGATGTCCAGATAAAACTCACCCACATCCAGCTCTAATCTGATCTTTTTTGCATTCCGGCTGAACATGGAGAAAAGATGATTGGTGATCCTTTTGATGTAATCTGAAAAATTAATCTTATCCAAATTTTCGGATAGATACAACACTTCGTGGATAAGGGCCATGGACTTGATCCTGTTCTGAGCAATTTCAAATGTATCCTTCAGTGTTTTGCTTTTGATAGATCTCGATTGCAATCTAAGCAAACTGGAGACGATCTGCAGATTGTTTTTTACCCGATGATGGATCTCCCGCATCATCGCCTCTTTTTCTCTTAGGGAGGCCTTGATCTCATGCTCAGCTCTCTTTTGATCGGTGATATCCGACATCACACCCTGAACTCCTAAAAACCGATCATTCAAAAAGATGGGCCGTCCGGATGATCGGATCCATTTGAGGTCGCCTGATTTGGTTACAATCCGACACTCACTTGCCTCTGGAGTTCCCAAAATATTTTTCTTAAATTGCTCCTGGACACGATCCAGATCTTCTTTAAAGATAAACTCCGCAAAATTTCTACCTGTAATCTCCGATGGATTATAACCGCTGAGCGTTTTGGCGACTGGGCTGATATAGGTGATGATGCCATTTTCATCCGTGGCGTACAGAACCTCGTTCGTGTTTTCCACCAGGTGGCGGTATTTTTCCTCTGACTTTCTCAACGCATCCTCTGCCTGCTTGCGTTCGGTAATATCCGTGATGATTCCGAGGATGGCGCTTTCGCCCCCAAAGCTGATAAGCTTTGTCGTGACAATGGCATCGATCCTTTTTCCTGTTTTTGTTATCAGGGAATACTCATAGGGAACCACATCTGCTCCCTTCATATGCTTTTGAAAGCTTGCCTTGATGATGCCGATAGAATCAGGTTCAATCATGGTAAAAAAATCAAAGTCAGGAGAATAAAATTCTTCCCTTCCGTATCCCATAACCTCTTCGCATTTTTGATTGGCATACACGATACGGCCTTTTTTGTTGATAAAAATCATATTCGGTGATTTTTCCGCCAGCATACGGAATTTCTCTTCGCTCTCTTTTATGGCTTCCTCGGCACGTTTGCGTTCTGTGATATCTCTCGCAATTCCTAAAACCAGAGTCTGATCCTTGATTTTCACAGGATGAGTGCTGATGCCCACCATGACCTTGGTGCCGTCTTTCCGATGGATTCTAAACTCATCGGGTCCAGTGGAAATTCCCTTTGCGTTTTTCACCAGGAGTTTGGCTGCTTTCGGGATTTGTGATGGAGGCAACATCCTCAACTTCAAAAAACTTTTTCCGATGAGCTCCTTTCTTTTATAGCCGGTCAATTTTTCAGCCATCTTGTTGCCGTCGATAAATTTCCCCTTTAAATCGCTCAAGTAATAGGCATCGGGAGCAGATTGGAAGAGGATCTTTAACCGCTCTTCACTCTCTCGAAGAGCTTCCTCTACTTGCCTGCGTTCCGTGACATCACGGGCAAAAACAGAGACACCTGTTATCTGCTTCTCCTGCCGAATCGGGTTGAAAGATGTCTCTGTACTAATGCATCTGTCCCCCACTTGGAACTCATCTTCCACAGTGAAACTCTCGCCTTTAAAGGCCCGTTCATAACGCCTGATCCAAATTTTGCTTATCGCGGGAGGTACACAATCAGTTATTTTCGTTCCCTCTTTGAGATCGATTCCGAATGCAGAGGCAAATTCTCTCTTAAAATAGGAATTGATGGTGAGAATCCGATAAGCCCTATCTACTGACCAAATGGAATTTTGAGCGTTTTCTATCAGAGCATGCAGATTGGCTTGGCTGTTCTGGTATGCCTCTTTTTCTTCCTTGCACTTCTCCTTGAATTTCTCCAACTCCTCGATTTTTCGCGTCAGTTCTTTGACTTTGTCTGTGAACTGTTCTTTTTTCTTTTCCTGGGTTTTCATTCTTTTCTATTTCACTTGCCTGATATTTGACATAGCGGCTGAAACTTTTGGCCCAAAAAAGAGCTATAGTAAGGTGCCATTACATCCATAATGTAAAACCTATGTGAAATTTGAGCAATCCCCCCTAAAGAGGATTTTTGAGGTGATTTTTTTTTGATGGCTATCGTCTCAAAAGATGAGTTATCAAAAAAAAATTAGGATTGTTGTTGTTCTGAGAAGAACTAAAAAGTATATTCCAGGCTAAGGACGATTCCCAAATACGTAAAGGAATTGACGAGCAACCTTTCTACACGGACAATTTTCCCAGTCTCCTCATATATTTTATAGTCGAACTGTTCGGGCCCGACATACATTATTTCGCCAAAACCATATTCTCTCCGCCAAATCGTCCCGCCTACCCCACTGAAGTTGATACCGATCTTGGGAGTGATCTGGTACTTAAAACCTAGGCCGAGCTTCACCATGTTGCCGCTTTTTTCGGGTCCAAGCCGCGTTCTATAATAAAACCGCTCTTCATCACCGCTTGTAAAATAATACCCTATTCCGGCAGAGATATATGGTCGTATTTTTTCATTGTATCGAAGAGTCAGGGCATACAGGATGGATGCCGTGATAGAGGACAAACTCCAAGTTTCCTTGAATGGTTCTTCGATGTGATTGATCTCTATGATTTTTCCATTAGGATCAGGGTAACCATACCACTTCAAATCGGAATTGTAGCTGGCTCTTTGATGATCGAATTCCAGCTGAAATCCGAATCCGCGCCAGGGGAAATATTGAACATAGAGATTAAAAGTGTTCATCAAATTCAATTGCTCGCTGAAGTATATCAATTTGGAATGGTATACTTCGTAAGTTCTCAATCCAGAATCGAGAAAAAAAGAATATCCTCCGCCTATTCCGAGCACAATCGGGCCCCTCTTTTTTGCAGCATGAGAAAAAGAAGGAACAATTGCAAGGAAAATTAGCATAAAAACGAAAGGAAGCCCCAGTATCTTTTTCATTACCTGCAGCGTTGCCAGTCCGAGTCACTGTAGGAATGCTCCAGTTCTCTCCATAGGTCTTTTGGTTTGCAGGTCATGATTACCAAATCCTGAGGTTCATCCGCTTGATCCCAAACATAATTCGGGATGACGGTTTCTTTGTGGAATCCAAGTTTTTTGCAAATATTTATAGCGCCTTTCTGAGGTTTCATCATTTTAACGACGATCTTGTCGACATCCTTTTTCATGGCTAGAGAATGGAGTTCCCTCATCATGATCATCCCCAGTCCCAGTCTTTGAAAAGGCCTTGCAACGATCACCCGGAGTTCCCCCTGGTGTTTACGCCACTCTTCTTTGAATATCTCAAACATCCCATCTCCGATTATTTCGTCATCATGCAAAGCTAAAATACGAAAAAAAGTCCCTTCCTCGTTTAATTTCATCCGTTGCTCGACTACCTTCCTTTTTGTGACATCCACCTTAAGGTATACTCTATCCTCCACAGGAAGAGAACGATAAAATTTCATCAATTTATCGAGATCCTCATAATGCAGATCTCTGATCAAAACTTTTGTCCCATCTTTTAAGGTATCTCTCTTTTTTCTCATTGATTAAACCTCCAGAATATTTCTAAGCACTCCTATTTTACTGCAAAATCTATAGAAGCTCTAAATAATTTAACACACTAGGGATTAAAATACACAATCCCAGGAGAAATCAAACAAACAAAAATCTAATATTTGAGGAAGTATTGTGAAAACTAGGGGGCCGCTTTGGATCGATTAGAAAAAAAGGTGTTTACAGAAGGGATTTTTGTTAAAATAGCTCTTTCGTATTTGAACCAATACGCATTTAATATTTTGAGTTCCTCAAAGAGAGACAAAATTTTTGCTTCCAAATCGAGTAAAATGACCGAAGATACCGATCCTAATAATAATTTCAATCCAGCAAAAAACTACGAGGCCAGTAAACAAGCCATTGGCTATGTTTCCCGCAAAGAGGCTACCCAGGCCGATTACGACCGCATCGGATTCAAATCCGGACTTGAGGTCCATCAACAGCTCAAAACCAGAAAAAAACTTTTTTGCAACTGTCCTGCCGGATTGTATAACCGCAAGGACGCCTATGACGCTGAAATTATCCGCCATATGCGCCCCACGTTGAGCGAACTCGGCGAATATGACGGTACGGCCTTGATGGAATTTAAGACAAGGAAACAAATAATATACCACATAAAGAATCAAACCGCCTGCACATATGACATAGATGACACTCCACCTTTCCCTCTAAACAGGGAGGCCTTGGACATTGCTTTAGAAATTTCCCTTCTGTGCAAACTCAATATCGTCGGTGAGGTGCACATCATCCGAAAGCAGTACCTTGATGGAAGCATACCCACTGGCTTTCAAAGAACGGCCATTCTTGGAGTGGAAGGGGAAATCCAGTTGAGAAACAAAAAGGTCCGCCTCATCCAACTCAGCGTCGAAGAAGATTCCTGCCGGGAAATATCCGATATCGGGCACGTCCGAATATACCAGACAGATCGGCTGGGTATACCGTTGATTGAAACCGTCACCTATCCAGATTTTGCCAATCCTGATGAGGTACACGAGGGAGCAGAATACATCCGTTTTTTAAACCGCAGCACAGGAAAAGTGGCGACAGGCATTGGGTCGGGCCGTGAAGATGTCAACGTAAGCTGCCACGGGGGAAGCCGGGTTGAAATCAAAGGAGTATCCCATAACAAATGGATTCCCGAGCTCACTCATAACGAAGCATTCCGGCAGTGGGCCTTGCTTCGTATCCGAGATTCACTTAAAAAAAAGGTCAAAAGCCTGAAGAATTGGAGAATTATTTGGAAAGAGATCGACCGGTCGAAATTCGAGTTTTCTTATCCCCCTCTTGCCTCTGCTATCCAAAACAACCTGAAAGTCGTAGCCATAAACCTTCCTGAAATAAAAGGCATCCTCTCCCATTTCACCCAGCCGGGAAAAATGTTTGCCGACGAATTGAGCGGTCGATTGAAAGTCATAGCATGTATCGAACCGCCCAATATGACACATTCCGAGGAGATGGAGGTGACACTGGGTAAGGGCGATTGGCAAAAGATCAGAGTTTTGCTCGAAGCTGAAGACAACGATTCTCAAATCATCCTTTGGGGCCCAGAGGAGGACATTCCCACGGCCCTGGAGACAGTAGAGGAAAGATGCCGATTGGCCTTTAAGAACGTTCCGCGGGAAAGCAGGAAATCCTTCGAAAACGGCACCACGATCTTTGAGCGGGTGCTTCCGGGACCCGACCGTATGTATCCGGATACCGATTCAGTCCCTATTCCGCTCGATGATGTCCACATCGATTCTATAAAAAAGCGGCTTCCCGTAGATATCAGCACTCGATACTCCCAGATGCAGAAATGGGGAATTCCTTCCGACACCTTTTCTTATCTTTTGCGAAACAATCTACTCCCTCTATTGGAAAAAATCATCGATGAACTAGGAATTGACTCCAGATTCGCCGGCACACTGTTGGGACATACGCTCAAACACATCGAAGGACAGCTTTCCCCTTTAAAGCATTTTTCCTATGAAAGAGTCTTTGAACTCCTGAAATTCCTCCAAGGGAAAAAGATCGATGTAACCTTGGCAAAAACGGTGTTGCCTAAAATCTATCGCTACCCTCGGATGGATTTCGAATCAGTGTTGACCACCCTAAAATTCAAAGAAGTTGCAGAAGACGAGATCCTAGATGAAGCGTCCTATCTGATAAAGATCGCTGATCAATCTGGCATATCCAGAAACGAGGGAGCACGAGTCCGCTGGGCTATGGGCCAGCTTAATAAAATCGCCTTAGGAAATATATCCATGAACCGACTCGAAAAGTTCGTGGAGGAGACCATTAACCACAAAACTCCGACAAAGAGAACCGAATAATGAGCGAAGATATTTTTCAAGGATACAAAGGCCAGGCACTTAAAGTACTCAAGAAATTTAATGCTCGAGTTTGGGGAAAATTTGAAATCGACACCACCCGCGGATTATTTGAAGGCACTATTCTGCCCCGTTCTGAAAATGATGACGATAAGCACATCGTTTTGAAAATCGCCTCAGGATATAATATCGGCATCAACATCGACACCATAAAAAATTTAAAAGAGCTAGGCTTTAAAAAAGCCAAATACAAAATCCCGGAAAAAGAATTCCCCTATTCGGATAACATGCCCAACGTAAAGCTCTTCGGCACAGGGGGAACCATCGCTTCGCGTCTTGATTACCGAACGGGCGCCGTGATCCCTGCCTTCTCTCCAGGAGAACTCTATGGAGCAGTTCCAGAACTAGCCGACATCTGTAATCTGACCACAGAAAAGCTGTTTGCCGTATTTAGCGAGAACATGGGACCAGAGCAATACAAAACACTGGCAAAAGCCATCGGAAAAGAAATTGAAAAAGGCATCGATGGCATCATCATCGGTCATGGAACCGACACCTTGCATCATACGGCGGCGGCCCTGACATATATGGTCCAGGATCAGCCTGTCCCGATTGTTTTGGTCGGTTCTCAACGTTCTTCAGACCGGCCGAGCTCAGATGCGGCCTTAAACTTGATGCACGCGACCTACGCCGCAGGCCATTCCGACATCGCCGAGACCACGGTCTGCATGTTCGGACCTACATCAGACGAATACGGATTTCTTCATCGCGGAACTCGAGTAAGAAAAATGCACAGCTCTTACCGCTCTGCCTTTCGCACCATAGGGGATATTCCTCTAGCAAAAGTCACACGTGACAGTGTGGGATTGCTTAAAAACCAGTATCATCCCCGGAGAAAAGATAGGAAAGTCAAAATCCTGCCCTATTTTGAAGAGATGGTTTCCATTGTCTACTACTACCCGAACATGCGTCCCGATATCATTCATTCCCTAGTCGATAATGGGTATAGAGGTATTGTCATTGCCGGTACCGGGCTGGGTCATGTCAATAAGCCTTTGTATCCAGCGCTCAAAAGGGCAGCTGATGAAGGTATAGCCGTTTATATGACTGTGCAGACTCTATGGGGATATGTGCATATGTATGTCTATGAGACCGGACGCGATATGATGGATTTGGGAGTAATACCAGCGGAGAATATGCTGCCTGAAGTGGCGTATATTAAACTGGGATGGGCCTTGGGGCAGACGAATGACCTGGAGGAAGTCAAAAAGATCATGATCACCCCCATCAACGATGATATCACGGGACGAGAGCCCTATAACGGGTATTTAATTTACCAAGGGGGTATTCCTGAAGTTGAAGAATTTATAAAAAAATTCCGCAAATGAAATGAGGGGCGGATTCCTATAGCCGGCTAGTTATCCAAATGAGAAAGGGATTTTTGTTCTGAAATGCGGCATTGATTCTTGCCACTCTGTTTGGCCTTATAAAGCATCGAGTCCGCCTGAATGATGAGATCTGCCTTGTTCGAGGCTTCTTCGGGAAAAATAGCAATGCCCATGCTCACCGTGGGATTTCCCAGCTCTATCGACGTATCGTGGAAAAACTCATGGGACGAGAAAGCCTTATGGATTCTTTTTGCGATAATGATGGCATTCTCTCTTTGGACATAAGGCAAAACCACGGTAAATTCTTCTCCTCCATAACGAGCGGCAAAATCCACCTCTCGAATACTGTTTCTCACCACCTGTCCCATCTCTCTCAAAATGGCATCTCCGGCTGAATGTCCCAAAGTGTCGTTATATCTTTTAAAGTTATCTACATCGATCATGATCAAACTCACTGGGAATCCCTGCTCAAGAGCCCGTTTCAGTTCATACCCTAAAAATTCCTGAAAATAGCCATGGTTATAAAGACCCGTGAGCCAATCCAACTGAGATCTGCCCAAAGCATCATGATAATGAGTTCGAAGGCTGTCCAGATGAACTTTTTTTTCTAAGAGTGTCTTTACCCGCGCTTTGAGTTCTCGCCCGATGATAGGTTTAACCAAAAAATCATCCACACCAAGCTCAATCCCTTTTATCTTGCTCTCGAGATCATCAAGACAAGTCACAATTACCACCTGGATGTCCTCGTGATTTTTCTTCAAACGGCGGCATATTTCGAAACCATTCATATCAGGGAGAAGAATATCCAGGAGAATCAAATCTATTTCCTTCTGACGGATAGTGGAAAACACGTCTTTGCCGCTTTTGACCGTAGTCAGTTGAAAACTTTCGTCCTCCAAAGCATTTTCGACAATTTTGGCATCCACCTCCGTATCTTCTACGAGAAGGATCTGCGGCATTTCTTCTTCTTTTATCTCGACTTCTTCCCGCTCTTTGGGCATGACTCCAAAACTTTTTCCAGAAAGCGTCCTAATCGTTAGTTGATCCCGGTATTCCTTGAGCCGAAGCATGGAACTGACACGAGCCAGAAGCTCTGTGGCATGGACGGGCTTGCTGAGGAGTTCCTCGGCTCCCTCCTCTAATCCCTTTATGTTGCTTTCAGACTTATCCAAGGATGTGATGATAATAATCGGCACATCCTTTGTTCTTTTGTCCTTTTTAATTTTCCGGGTTACCTCAAATCCATCGATACCTGGCATCATGATATCCAACAAGATCAAATCAGGAGGTTGATCGAATGCGGAATCCAACGCTTCCTCTCCGTTATTCGCTTGAACGACGTTGTATCTGTCGGCTGGAAGCATAGATTCCAGTATCTTTAGGCTTGTGGGATCATCGTCTACAATCAGGATTTTTTTCTTGTACGTGCTAAAATTCATGGCAATCTTCCTAATTCCTGGGCTCGCAGCCAATCTAGGCTTTCGGCCTATTATCTATATAACAGTCTATTGAATTTGACAGGGAAGTAAATCACCCTTTTGTGTGATTTAAGCGGTGATATTCTTCCCCTGGATATCACCTAGAACGATGAGATTATGCGGCTAGATTAATCCTTTGCTTTATGATATTAGTTTTTCTCCACAATGGGGGCAGACCTTCCAATCCTTTTCTATGGGTTTGTGACACTTCCGACAATCGGAATGCAACCGGGTTGCACATTTGGGACAGAAGACATAAGTGGGAGATAGTGGTAACTGACAGTTTGGACAAGTTTGAGAGGCCGGCTGCGATGTTGAGACCTCTTTGTCCGTAGATCCGTTGCTCGATCGCACGATCAAATAGATCAAAAGACCGATCAAGTTGCCGATAAACACGAGCAACGCCCACAATACCCCGTTCATTCCGCGGCGTTCGGCATCTTTGTACACCCAGACGATCACAAAAATCCATACCACAAAAAGAATGAGAGATATGATCGAATAGGAAGTAACATTGAAGAATCCATAGGGACCAAAATCTATGCGACCGACTTTTGGGAATTTTACCGTTTGCCAAATGTGCGGGAAAATACCGAAGGGAGCAAAAATAAACGGCAGAAACCTGCCTAAAACCAGTATGAGGAGAACCACCAAAATGATGATGGCGATCGTTTTTCCTGTTGAACTAGCCATGACATACCTCCTTATCTAAATAATCGTTCATTGGATCTTTTTTTCTAAACCGGAATTTTTGGATCAAAACAGGAGTAAAAAAGAGCATCAACAGATTCTGGAGCACCAAAATTAAAACGCCGATCACTGGGAAAGAGAGAGGTTGACCCAGCCCAATCTCCCTTGCTAACGGCAACATTAAAATACCAGTTAAAATGAGGAGAGCCCCAAAGGCCGCCCAAATGAATTTCGGGATGGATGACCTCCCCAATTTGGCATGGCATAAAGAGCGGGTTTGTTCGAAAAACTCATCGGATGGCATTGGGATAGGCACCTCCTGGAGATGAGTCCGAATCTCACTCAAATCGTCCTCCAGAGTTGCACTTTCGGTATTTGGCTCAACATCTTTGCATTTCATTTGGCCCTCTCCCGCTATTTTTTATTTTTTTTGGATGAAAAGCAGCCAAGTCCTGGCGAAGCTTCTTCACCGCACGAAACATCACGGACTTAACCGTCCCGATCGGAATCCCTAGGATTTCGCTGATTTCCGACTGCTGGAATCCAGCAACCTCTTTGAGTATGAAAACGAGGCGGTGCTGATCCGGCAAATTGGATACTGCCTGAGAAATGGCATGGACCATCTCCACATGCTTTGATCCTTTTGTTTCATCAGGACTTGCATGCTCGGGAAGTCTTTCACACCCGGTCATGTCTTGATCAGCGGTCCATTTTTTCTGGAACAAAAATCGTCTTCTCGTTCGTTTTTTCCGCAACGCATCCTTGTGCAGGTTGGCTGTGATCGTGAATAACCACGCTTTGACTTTTTTCATATCCAACACCTCCGGAAAATACTGGGCGACACGAAGCCAGGTCTCCTGAAACAGATCTTCCGCTTCTCCCCTATTCTGCGTCAAACTGTAGGCAAAGCTGAAGACAGCGGTTCTGTGTGTATCGTACAGTTCATCAAACTTCTGATGGCTCATGTGCTAAACATCCGGTCTCAACACCAAAGACGTATGAGAATGAAAAAAGTTCCAAATGAATTTTATTTTTTTTAGACAGATTATACAAATAGGGAAACTTTTTTGTGTTTATTTACGTCTTTAGATATGAATAACTTTTATAACATAAAAGAAATAAGAAGAAACAAGGACAAACATGAAATACTTAACTCGAAAAGAAGAACTGATCCTGCTGGCAATCTTCAGGCTGAAGGATCGTGCAAGTTTGGTTAAAATCCGGGAACACCTCACCACCTCCACAGGATACGAGTGGACAGTGGGCAATGTGTATGTTCCTCTGGACAGGATGAGCAAACTGGGATATTTGGAGTCTCGTATAGGCGATCCAACCGCCCAGCGAGGAGGTAAAGCCGTCAAGTTTTATCGTCTTTCCAAAAAAGGAGAGGAGGCCTTGTGGGAACTCAGCAAAGTCCACGACAGGATGTGGGCCGGAATTCCAGAATTTGCAACTAAAAAATAAAAAAAATGATACAACGTTTTCAGCCGCCCCCAAAAATTGCCCAATGGGTCATGCATCGTGTTCTACCGAGAAAAGAACATGTTTATCTTGGAGGCGATTTTGATGAGATCTATAACAGCATCCTCGAGGAAAAAGGGCGGGCAGCAGCCATTCGTTGGTACTGGTTTCAACTGATCCAATCGTTGCCCAAAATTATCCTCAATTCTATCTATTGGAGTCTTATCATGTTTCAAAACTATCTTAAAATCACATTCCGGAACCTCAAAAGACACAAGGGGTATTCTTTTATCAATATCGCTGGCTTGTCTGTTGGAATGGCCTGCTTCATACTCATCCTTTTATTCTCGATGTATGAGTTCAGCTATGAATCCCATCACCAAAACGCTGACCGGATTTATCGCGTGAATGTGGAACAGCACCTCACTGGCCAAGTGTTTCGTGCCCAAACTTCGCCCGTTCCTCTCGCTGAAGCGCTCTACAACGAGCTCCCCGAGGTCATCCAATTCACCCGATTCCAGTCTCTCAGCACATTTCTTGTACGTCATGAGGACCAAAAGTATTATGAAAATGATGTCGTTTTTGCCGATCATGGTGCCTTGGAAATGTTCACCTTTCCTATCCTCAAAGGAGACAAAACAACCGCGCTAAAGGAGCCAAACACAGTCGTCTTGACAGAAGAGATGGCCACTAAATATTTCGGCAGCCAAGACCCGATAGGGAAATCTCTAGCCGTGGAGAATAACCTGATAGGAAAAATGTCGGTGATGGTCACGGGCATGATGAAGGATCATCCTAAAAATTCCAATGTCCAATCCAATATTCTGATTTCTATGGAGTCATTGAGAGACATCGCTCCCCCGGCTGGATACTGGAACAACTGGATCTCCCAACAGATCGTATCATACATTATACTGCCCGAAAAACACTCTGTCGTCGAAATAGAGAAAAAAATCGCAGAAGTCTTTAAAAAACATCAGCGAGAAGACGACAAGCGGGTGCTCAAACTGGAACAGCTCAAGCGCATGCATCTTTACTCAGCCATCGGAGATACAGGGGACATCCGGACTATTTACATCTTTTTGGCAACGGGGCTTTTAATTCTATTGATCGCGTGCATTAACTTCATGAATCTCTCGACAGCCCGCTCTGCCAACCGGGCCAAAGAGGTGGGAATGCGCAAAGTCGTGGGAGCCATTAGGAAACAGTTGATCCAGCAGTTCTTCGGAGAAACCCTCCTGTTTTCTACCTTTTCCATGGTCCTGGCGCTTATCCTGGTCTATGTATTTCTCCCCTCCTTAAACAATCTGACTGGACAGTTCATGCGGTTTGGAGACATCGGGCGTACTGAAATCATCTTCGGTCTTTTCGGTATCGTCATTCTGGTCGGCCTTCTTTCTGGAAGTTATCCTGCGCTTTTCCTATCGGCCTTCCAGCCTGTCAATGTCCTCAAGGGAATTTTCAAAAAAGGTAAAAAAGGACGTGTATTCCGAAAAGTGCTGGTCATCTCGCAATTCAGCATCACGATCGCTCTTATCATCTGCACGTTCACCCTGGGCCGGCAATTGCAATTTATGCGCAACAAGGCTCTGGGTTTCAAAAAAGATCAAATCTTGGTCATCAGCAATGACAGTGCGGAAGGAAGTCAAAACATTCAACCTTTAAAGACAGCCCTTTTGCAGAATCCGAGGATTCTGGGCGTATGTGGATCTCTTCAATTGCCCAGTCGGATCGGCATGTATAATAACGTCACATGGGAGGGTGCTCCCGAAGGAGAAAAGATCGAACTCATCCACAACAGCGTGGGCTATGACTTCATCGATACCTATGAGATCGAGCTGATCGTCGGTCGGAACTTTTCGCCCGAATTTCCTACAGACCACAGAAACACGAGAGGAGCAAGTGGTGATTCTCAAAATTCGGGTGGGGTTATTCTGAACGAGGAAGCTATCCGGCGGTTCGGCTGGAAAGATCCTATCGGGAAAAAAGTCATCCAAACCTACGGAGAGTCACGTTATTATTACAGTGTTGTCGGTGTGATCAAAGATTTTCACTTTTCCTCCTTAAAAAATGCCATCCAGCCTATGAATTTGTTCCTGAGTTTGGATTCGAACCGGTATATCTCCGTGAACATGCAGACCCAGGATATCCCCGAAACTTTATCCTTCATTGAAGAGGCCTGGAACAAAATTTATCCCAATCTGCCGATGGATTACTACTTTTTGGATACCGTATTCGAAAGGCAGTACCGCTCCGAAGAAAGACTTCAGAGCCTGTTTGGCTATTTCAGTACCCTGGCCATTTTTATCGCCTGCTTGGGACTTTTCGGTTTGGCGTCCTTTGCCGCCGAACAGCGGACCAAGGAGATCGGGATCCGCAAGGTGCTCGGATCATCCGTTTCCGGGATCGTCGGACTTTTATCCAAAGAGTTCACCTGGTTGGTACTGGTGGCCAACGTCATTGCCTGGCCAATTGCCTATTTTGTGTCCCGATCTTGGCTGAAAAGTTTTGCTTACCGAATTAACGTCAACAGCCAATTTGGGTACTTCATTGCCGCGACTATTCTTGCACTCCTCATCGCCTGGTTGACAGTTGGCATTCAGGCTATTAGAGCTGCACACATAAATCCCGTCGACTCCCTCCGCTACGAGTGATTCAATATTCCCAAAAGGGATAGTGATCCATGTCAAGGGCGTGGCGTTTAATTTACTTATTGGGGAACAATCCTTGATTTTTATGCATCAAAGTTATATAGGAATCAAGTGAAGGGATTTTTGTTTCTATAACAATAATGTTTTCCTATTTCAGAGGAGAATACGCATGAAAAAATCTTTACTATTCCCATTCCTTATTCTGGCGATTTTGATCAATACAGGGGCAACTTCTCCCAGCAAACACATTGTGGACTACCGTATTAAAGCCAAGCTATCGCCCGAGGAAAAAATTGTGTTTGGGGAGGAAACGCTTACCTGGCTGAACAAAGGAGATATTCCTGTATCGGAACTGCAATTTCATCTATACCTTAACGCCTTCAAGAACAACCGATCCACCTTCATGAGGGAAAGCGGGGGAAGCCACCGAGGATTCGCAGTGGACAAGGATCGGTGGGGTTATATCGACGTCTCCAGGATCGGAATCCAGGATGGGGCCGATATTACACCGACCATAGCCTACATCCAGCCGGACGACCAGAATCCCGACGATCAGACCGTGATGCGGGTACTTCTGCCTGAACCGCTGCCTCCGGGAGAGACCATAATCCTGGAAATTGTCTTCCAGTCCAAGCTTCCGCAGGTTTTCGCCCGTTCCGGATATAAGGGAAATTTTTTCATGGTGGCCCAGTGGTTCCCCAAAATCGGCGTCTGGGAGAACGGAGCGTGGAACTGTCA